>Ga0247841_10001213_pt1 | contig 60373 bp, 39 predicted proteins | sample LaCruzMarch2015__2_FD_192410 | JGI IMG/M metagenome (GOLD analysis project Ga0247841, IMG submission 192410) | Freshwater microbial communities from meromictic Lake La Cruz, Castile-La Mancha, Spain - LaCruzMarch2015_18m | ecosystem: Environmental > Aquatic > Freshwater > Lake | place: Spain...
GAATTCCCTGCTAAATCGTCGCTTCTTCATTGTGTTCCCTTTCTACTGTAAAGTTACGCATTTTCCACACCTATGCTCCCTTTCCAGTTTTTGGGGTAAAGCTCACAACGAGAATAATGAAGCCGACGGCGTGATCTGGGCGACAAATTATTCCAATCCGATCCTCGGCTTTGGCGATGCAGGGCCTTACATCGGAGGGAGTAATTCGATAATCGGCGTGACTGGAATATATCCTGCAACTGCATTTAACAATTCCAGTATCGATGCAGCCTGGTGTTGGTGGGGACAATATCCGGCGCCTGCGTGTTATGGAGATGTCAGTACGGATGAAGCCTTGTCATCCGATCCGGGCGGCGGGAGTAGTTTAGCCAAATCCACCTATTTAGCAGGCGATATCATTGTCGATGAATCGGTTTCTTCGCCTGCCGATTCACTCTACAAGATCGGTATGAGTCTGTTTGTCGAAAAGCAATATGAAAGCGCAATCCCCGTTTTCAAGAAATTGATCGTTGACTATCCGGACACGAAATATGCCTCCAAAGCCATAAGCATGGTCATGCGGATCGGGCGGACATATGATAAATTAGATCGCGTCGCATGGATCGATGAATTGCTCGATCAAATAGATAATGACAACCTGACAGCCGCCCTGAAAGGTCGTAAGGTTCTGCTGTATCGTCAGTCGGGACGAATAGATGAAGCGATGGAATTATCTGCGGAGATTGCAAAAGAAAATCCAGGAACCCTGTTTGAAAGCGCGGCTTTGTTCGATCTTTTTAATATGTACCAGAAAGACTTAGACGATTCCGTCTCCGCCGGTGAAATACTAACCGAACTCAAGACAAAATATCCGGATGACGATCAGACCATCATCGCGCGAAGCGATTGTGGAGAAAACGTTGCGGGCGCCCTAATGAAAAGGCATACGCTTCCGAAACCGGAGCAACAACCAGTCGTCTTAACGCCGACAGAATATAGTTTGTCGCAGGCTTTTCCGAATCCATTCAATCCGGTGACAACCTTCGGTTACACGATCCCGGAAAAATCACCCGTTCGACTTGAGGTTTTTGATCTGAAAGGACGCTTGATGGAAACGCTTGTAAATCAGGTCAAAGAGCCCGGCAATTATCAGGTAACATGGAACGCTTCGGAATATCCTTCCGGCGTCTATCTGTATAAAATACAGGCGGGAACTTACACCGAAACAAAAAAATGTCTGTTGATCAAATGATCGAATAGTCTATCCATCCGGCAGGTTAAACCTGACGGATGGTATTTATAGTAAGTAACAAACGTTAACAAAAAGGAGTCACACATGTCCAAAGAAAATCTCGTATCTGTGCAATTTCAGACGGCAGACCTTGAAGCTGTCAAAGGCGCGTTTGCGGTACTGGATGAAAAGCTTGTACCCAAGCTGATCGATCTGAACAAAACCGAGCGCCGAGCATTGCTGAAAATGGGCGACAAATCGCTTCCATTTGTTGAAAAGGCGTTGGAGTATGCCCTGACAAATGGAAACCTCCTGCCGAATTACGTCAATGTCGTCGAAATGAAAACCGATCTGGACGCGGTCAAAACCCTTACCGATCTGTACCGGAGCGCTGAAAAAATAACCGATATGCTGGACGACACAATCCTGCTTTCCGGTAGCGAGGCTTTTCAAACCGCATTAAACATCTACAAAGCGGTTCAGCAAGCGGCTAAAAGCGGGATCGAAGGCGCGGAAATCATCTTCGCCGACCTTAAACAGAGATTCGAGAAATCGAAAGAAAAGACGACCGAGACTCCGGCAGTCTGAATTGATATTTTACCAGTCTCTTTTAGTCTTCGGAATATATTGGGAGATGCTTCATATATCTCCCGATATATCTGAAATATCAACGGAGATAATTGGAAGGTCAACGGAGATATCTGGAAGGTATCGCGAGATATCCGGAAGGTCATCGGAGATACTTGGAAGTTCTACGGTGTCCAGTTTAGATAAAATTCATAGTGTGCGGTGGTAGGCAGCGTTCTGCGTCAGATTTGAGAATCTGACGCAACAGGGAAAAATGTCTGAATCGCCGATTAATCAGATTGCGCTGATTTGGCTGATTAAAGAGAACAAAGCCGGGAAAGGGAATCTGTGAAATCCATAAATCAGCGTAATCGGTGATTCTGACGGTGTTATCAGCGAGGCAAACAATATTCAGATAATTCATGGATGCTGTGCCGCGCTACTCCTGATCTTAATCTTGACCTTAATCTAATTTGTCTTCTCCCTTTTCGTGCTTTTTCGTGGTCAATAATCTTTCCTTATTTGCGTTTATTCGTGGTTGAACTATCTTCCCGTTTGCATCCATTTTTCCCCTCATTATTATTCTCAGACGCATTAAATTGCCGCCGATGAAGACTGGCGTTTATTCGGAGAAAGAAAAGAACCAGCGGCGCGCATATTTCTACACATCGCTCGTCGTTCTCTTCTGGTCAACCGTCGCCACGGCATTCAAATTCTCACTGAAATATTTGGACGTTTATCAACTGCTCTTCTTCGCGTCGCTGTTTTCTACGATTATTCTGTTTACAGTTGCAATCTTTCAGAAGAAATTAACCAGTCTGCGACGATTAATAAGAGATGATTTCATCCGTTCAGCTGTGCTTGGACTTCTGAATCCGACGATCTACTACCTTGTTTTATTCAAAGCCTATGCCCTTCTCCCGGCGCAGATCGCTCAACCGCTGAATTACACATGGCCGATCGTGCTGGTTCTACTTTCGGTTTCATTCCTTAAACAGCCGCTAAGTTGGAAGAGCATCGTCCCGATCTGCCTCAGTTTTCTCGGCGTCGTGGTTTTATCGACAGGCGGAAGATTTTCCGGAATTCAGCCGCCGAACGCAACCGGCGTTTATCTCGCCGTCGGCAGTTCCGTTATCTGGGCAAGTTACTGGCTGATGAACATGAAAGACAGTTGCGACAAAACTCTGAGACTGCTGCTGAATTTTTCGTTTGGAACGATCTATTCACTTGGCGCGACTCTCTGTTTCTCACAAATCACTTTCCCCGGCTGGAAAGCGCTGGCTGGAACTACGTGGATCGGCGCCTTTGAAATGGGTTTCACTTTTATTCTCTGGCTGAAAGCGCTGAACCTTTCGGAAACCACCGCGAAAATCTCGAATTATATCTTCCTTTCGCCTTTCATCTCGCTCATCTTCATTCATTTCCTCGTCGGCGAAACCATCCAATCGACATCGGTCGCCGGACTTGTTTTGATCGTCTCGGGGATTATATTCCAGAACAGGTTATCGCGATAGTTCATCGAACCATCTGTACGGATTTATTTGAGCAGTACCATTTTTCCGATTGAATAAGATGTAAGATTTGTTGGTACGTCGCCAGCGTCAAGCCGGATGAAATAAATTCCCGCCGCCAATCCGGTCGCCTCGAAACGGAATTCATGCTTTCCTATGGACGATTGCCCATTAAAAATCATCCGAATTTCATTGCCCTGCACATCGAATAATTTCACACGCACGAACGACTTCTCCAGCAGTTCATAACTAATGATCGTCGAAGAGTTGAACGGATTCGGGTAATTTTGGATCACTGCAAACCGTTCGGGAAGTTTGGATGAAGGCGTTTGTTCGGGACGAATCACTGAAACGATGACATCCGACGACAATTTCCGGTTGATCATGATCATCGCGGCGTCGGCGATGACTTTTTTCCCGGCGGGAATTCCGCTGTTATCGAGTTTCAGAACGCGCCGTTTTCCCTGTTGCAGAAAAACCGTTCCGATCTTCTGCCAGCCGGTCGCATACGCGTCGTTCTGGTTCATAAAGACGAAAGTTGAATCGTTCCCGTTAAAAACCATGTACCGGGCGGTTGTCGAGTAAGTCGGACTGCGGACAATATAGGCAAATACATCGTACCATGTAGAATTTGCGACTTCAAAAAAATAATCGATTGTGGCGTACCCGCTCGCATCCTTCAACAAAATATTCGGTTTGAAACCGTAGGAAGTCGTTGTCAGTTTCTCCCATTGTCCCGTTGTCACTGCTCCGGCGTCGTCTTCGTTGACAATAATCGCTTTCGGACGCCAGACGATTCCCTTTCTGTAGGGATTGATCGCCGGTAATTGATAATAAGTCGCCAACAGCGTATCGGCTAACAAATTATTGTTCTTCCGAAGTCCTTCGTAGTAGAAAAATGCCTCACCATTCACATTCCGCGCCCGATTGGCAGCCAAAGATTTTAGTAGAAATTCCGGTGAAATAACGTAACGGTTGGGATTATCGTCGCGTCCGATATTCATCAAAATCCCGGCAAAGAACATATCCCGTTTCTCCGCCGGAGTGTAATAGAGCGAATTATCCAGCTCCGCAACATAACTGGAATAATCGTAGCGATAGAGTTGCGGAATAAAACTATCGATGATGTTTTGCAGAACCCAACGCCGCGAATCCTGTAGATATTCGTCGTATCCCCACGGATAAACGCTCGGACTGGATGAGAGTTCGATCCACGACGCGCGAGATTTGATGGAATCCCGAACATCAGTGAACCATTCTGTCAGTTTCCCGGCACGCCACACTTTCCAGTCAGCGTTGTTATAATCGGTCGGTGGCTGTGTTCCAGCATGTTCGGCCTGATAGAGCGCGACGGTCACGGAATCATACCCGGCTTCGATCGGCATTGCCGGAATGCGGTCTGAATATTCGATGCCGTCGATGTCATAATTATTACAGACTTCCAGCGTCAGAGAACGGATGAATTCCTGCACGTCAGGATTAATGGCAGACATCCAGAAAAAGTTGTTTTTCCAGGCGATTTTCCCGTCGGCAGTTCGGCTTGCCCATTCCGGATATTTCTGTAAGATATGGTCAGGCGATTCGCTGTATTCAGAGCCCCGCGATGTGGAAAATCCCATTTCAAACCACGGAATTACTTCAATGCCGACGCGGTGCGCTTCGGTGATGACGCGCTGAAGCGGATCTTTCACCGACGAGCCGATTGGCCCGATTTTGAATCCGAAGTATTGGTTCATTACTTCGCTGGGAAAAAGCGTGTAATCGCCGTCGTAACCGTTGCTATTCCAAACAACTGTCAGGACAACATTGATATTGTGTGCGGCGAGAAAATCCATCGCATCGGCGATATTTTTATCGGAAAAGAGCACCTGACTATCGACGTTCGTCAACTTCACTGCACGGAATTCATTCACCGTTTGAGCAAAGACGACCGAACCGGCCAAGATGATGGGAAACAGTTTTTTAATCATTCAGAAATATTTTCCCGGCTTGTGAAATTTGCTATTTTCAAATTGCAATTTACAATTTTTCCCCCGCTCGTCACGTTCTCCAGAAAATTTTCTTCTTCGTAAAGAAACTGACAATCAGCGCCAACAGAATCGTATAAACGAATCCGCGACAGAAACCGATCCACGGCGATGCGGTATTTCTCAGGATGAACGGATGCAATGAAGTCAGGCAAAGAGCCGGCATGACGAGTCCGCCCATTCCACTGTACGCGATCATCGGATTCTGGCCGTTATCGATCAGGAGTTGCAGAAAACTCCCGCGCTTCATGACATCGATGATGATCGTAAAAGAAATGAGCATGAAAATTGCTAAACCGGTCGTCAGGAAATAATAACTCATCGTCGAATGATCCTTCTTGATCCCGCCTTCGAACGGTTCAAAAACCAATCCTAAGACGATCCAGATTGCGCCCCAGACGAACAACCGCTTCAGCAAAAGTTCAGTCTCGTTGCCCGGTTTGCGGAAGAGAAATGCCACGGCGATCAAGAGGATGAACGTGATCAGGCTGGTTTGCCAGAGCCAGCGCGCTTTCAATCCGACAAGCAAAACGACGACGAACAGCATCATCAGATCAGAGATAGCGTGAACGTGATTTGGCGACCAACTGAATTTTTCATCGGCGGGCTTCTTCATCCAATCGACGATCATATCGCCGACGATCGTTCCGGGCAGAACGATGAACAGATATTTTAGGTAATCCATCCTGTACATCCACGGGATTGGCGAGAAATTCCAAAGCCAGCCGATCCAGCTGCCAAATTCGTGCGACAGCCGGAATCCGAAAAAGACGCCGAGGATCGCCAATCTCAGCAGGATGTTTTTCGGGGTCAGTAGCCAGATGATCGAGCCAAATAAAAATACATTCATCAGAACGACCAGAATGATATTGCTTCGTTGGAGCGAGAAGCCGGTTCCGTCGGGATATTTCAATAAAGCGAGCATTAAAACCGCACCGAGCCAACCGGCGATCTTGACGCCATAACCGAGTTTTTTATCCCAATTTTTCGGCGTTCGGATGTAGATGGCAAACATCACAAGGAATCCCGCGAACGCCAATAACCACGTCGTCGCTGTCTGTTCCTGACCAATCACATATGGGCTGAAGTGGCGATGAAGGATCGCGAAGAATCCGAGTAAAAATGTCCGTTCGACGATGTAGCCGATGATCTTAAGCATCGATTCGCCGGATTCCCGGCGTTTCGATAATGCCAGCGGAATTGCCGCGCCCATCGCAAAAAGGAAAAACGGGAAAACCAGATCCACCCAGGTTATACCGGGAAGATTAGGATTGAAAACATGAGCGGGCGGTGGCACCTGCGCATGATACATCCACGACGGTAAAACACCCCACGGAATCACTCCCGAAAGCACCATCGTCAGAATCGCAAAACCGCGTAAAGCGTCCAATCCCGTTGCTCGTTTCGTTGTCAGTTCATTCATTTTCTATCCTTCTAAATCGGGACATTCACAACCACAAAGACTCAAAGGCACAAAAATAACAACAATTTTTCTCAACTTTCCCACAACTTTAACCCAACCTTATCCCCACTTTATCAACCAATGCGAACAACCCTAATCAACCTAATTGACCTATTCAACCCAATCAACCTACTTAACCATCCTCACTTTTTTCCTGCCGCAATCAATACGACCGGCTCGCCACCCGGGAATTTTTTCAATTCGATATCAAGGATGGCGAATATCTGCTCGATCTGAACGAGACCGGTCAGGTCGATGATCTTTGCGGAGATCAGTACAAAAATGTCCGGCAAAAGCGCTCCGGCATCACCGTAAGTCGTTAGTTCGGCGACAACTTCGCTGATTCGCGATTTCACCAGATTGGCCTCGGTCTGAATCACAAGACAATCGTTGACCTGCAATTTAATTATGCCTTCACGGTTGACAACGCGGGCTTTTTGAATGGTTTCTTTGATGATTCCAAAGAGCCGGGAGCGTTTTAAAGTACTCGTTATGACCGATAAAAACGATGTCTTTGCGGTGATCTTTGTCGATGTAGCATCGACTTTCAATGACGCTGCACCGATCTTCAATAATTCTTCTTCTGACAATTCCTTAATGTCAAGATCGCGGGTGCGCAGTTCGCTCGAGCCGGTGGCGATGGCAAACACACGTTTGTTCCGCGTATCGACCTCGATGCTGACCTCGATGCTTTCAGGAATCGCACCCATCGATTGAACGGAATTCATCGCTTCCTGACGAATTGCCAGTAGATCGGATTCCGTCGGGTCGATGATGCTTCGTTCGACGGTGTCGCGGATGATTCCCAGCGCAGCGCCGATTGCCGAAACGACTTCACAATTCTCGGCGATCTGATGATCGAAACCCATGAACTCGGCGGAAAACGGAACCAGCGCCGATGCGCCACCACCGCCGCCGACAAATTTTACCAGCGATGCGTCGAGTTTGTATTCGCGAATCAATTGACGGATCGTCGGTTGGATTTTCTCGGCAGAAACGGTCAGGATTTCCCGGGCGATCTTCGATTCACTCTTGTTCATCGATTTCGTAAGCGTATTAAAGCATGAACGAATCGCCGGAAGATTCGCGGCTCCGTGTCCGATGGCTTTCACATAACCGAGAAAGTTGGCGGCTTCTGTCGGTGTCAAAGCAAACCGCCGGCCATCTTTTTTCCGGACGACTGCGTAATCGTCCGGATCGGCTTCCAGCGGTCGTATCTTCTCAAGTTCGATATCCGAAAAATCAGTTTCCTCTGAAAATGCAACATACGGGAGCCGGGCGATGTGTGCGCTTCTCGGACCGACATCGATCACATGATTGTCCTGAATTCTTGGCATCGATCCACCGGCGATGCCGAGCGTTCGAACATCCAGCGTGCGCAGAAAAAGTCGATTACCGCCGATCTGCGCGCTTTTCACCTGCGGTTTGCCGTTTCGGATGACGGAAATGTCCGTCGATGTTCCGCCGACTTCGATGAAAATTCCATCGCTGATCTTGACGTACATCAACGCCGCCGCAACACCGGCCGCCGGTCCTGAAAGCATCGTGAGGATCGGGCGTTTACGCATTTCGCTGATGTCCATAATCCCGCCGTCCGAGCGCATGATCATTAACGGTGCGTCGATCCCGGATTTGCGGACGGATTCTTCGGTCATGTTCGCGGTTTCCAGCATTTTCGGCATCATGCTCGCGTTGATAACGGCGGTCCGCGTCCGGATTCTCAGCCCGTAAAGTTTGGAAATGTGACTGGCAGCCGTTGAAAGGTAACCCATTTTATTGGCGATATTGGCGACGAACTCCTCGTTTTCGGGATGATCGACGCCGAATGCTTCCGAGGCGACAATGACCTGTGCTCCGTCACGAACCAAACCTTCTATAGCGGTTTGAACCTGTTGTTCAGTCAGCGGTTTTTCCAGATCGAGATAAGCATATTTTGTTTGTAAAAATTTCCCAGGCGCCAGTGAGATATTCTTCGGATTGCTGTCTTTTTGTGAGATCTTACCTTCGATGCCTACGCCCATTCCAATAACGCCGACCGTCGCGACATCGCCTTCGAGCAAAGCGTTTGTCGCCTGAGTCGTGGAATGCGCAATCAGAATGATTTCTTCCGGCTGAATTTTCGTCTGTTCGAGCAACATCTGCAGCGAATCAACGACGCCTTTTGCGACACCTTCTTTAGCCGTATGCGTCGTTGGAACACATGCTTTTCCAACGATTGAGTAGTCAGTGATATTCAGCGCGACGGCATGTGTAAATGTGCCGCCGACGTCGATGCCGATTTTAATTTTTCTTTTCATCTTACATAAACCATATCGCCGCGACGATCAACCCTAACATCGCGACCGCCCATGTATAAGGAATCGTATTCCATAACACTTTTTGAACGTCCTGCTGCATCTCATTCGCCAACCAAACGTTATGTGTATTCGTCGGATCGCTGATGCCCTGCACCTGTCCGACTGCCATCAACATCGCCATAATCGCACCGGCATTCATGCCACTGGCGAGCAAAATGGCGGCGAGTCCGTAACCCATGCCCCAAACATTCAACGGCCCGCGATATAACGCCAAAGGCGCCGCCAATCCGAAAATCAGTACATAAGCCCACGGAGAATGCGGAATGATTGATTGCATCGCCGGTTGTAATAAATTCAAAACCGGCCAGCCTTCCGGATGTTCCACCGCCCAGGATCCGCCGGGTCCGATGATCGCATTCAGTAACATTCCAATCCCGAACATTAAAACGATCGCGGGCATCACGACGGCTCCGCCTTCAAAAACCGAACGAATGAATAGATTCAGACTGCCTTTTCGGTAAGTCGCAACATAGCCGTAAATCAATCCGGTAATAAATGCCGCTATGAAATCGATCCTGAACAACAAGATCAGGAACAGCGGAACGAGCGGCGTCAGATACGCCGACCAGTGAATCTTCCGCTCTTCGTCAGATTTTCGCCAAAACGCTCGTAAAATATTCCAGATGAAAAGCACGCTCAAACCAACGCCGGTTATCCATCTAATTCCTTTTCCAATGATGTTTAAACCGGATTTAAATACTTGCCGAGTCGAGTCACCGACCGATTGGTACACTAAAACTCCAGCGCCGATGACCAAAACAATTGCCACGGTCGTGATAATGATCTTTTTGAGATTCAGATCATGCCCGTCGCGGTATAACTGGATCGTGATGTAAATCAGTGCGATAATAAACGTCATCCCGAACATCATCAACGCAAAAGGTTTGATCTCATCGACCGACAAATTCATCACGTTAATGTAAAGCGCCCAATTTCCGGCATTGAGAATCCCACCGATGCTCAGTCCGAACAGGAAAATTCCGATGACTGTCATCTGTCCGATTCCGATGGATGACATGATCGGCAGGACGATCGTCGCGACCATAATGATTGCGCCCAGCCCGCCGAGTGTTGTAAAGAGCAAAACAATGAGCGACAGCATGAGAACGGCGATGCTCCATGGATTATCGCCGGCGAGTTCCGCGCCGATCTTGATAAAATTCTCAGCGACTTTCGTCTTTTGTAAAAAAATGCTCAACATGCTTCCGAAGAATGCGACCGTATAAGCCGTGTGTAACCGGAGCGTTCCTTGCCCGATAACCAATTGAATCGTATCTTGGAGCGAAACGCCGCCGATCAACGGGATTAAAAACGCCATGACCGGCAGAGCGATCAGGGCGGGAATTTTCCGAAAGAACATAGCGAGCGAAATAATTAAAAACAGGCCGATAAACAGCGTAATTTGGATTATTTCCATGACATCAGATTCTTCATATTTCCAGTTTAACAGTCATCAAGGTTCGGAAAAATATAACCAACGTCCATTCGGTTTCCAAGCCGAAAATCAAAAGTAGCCGTTGATTAATTGGATAAAAGTGTCTTAGTTTATCGCCAGTTTTAAACATGAAAACTTGAGTGAATGCAATTGGAAGTGAAATGAAAATTCTGGAAACGAAAGTGTTGGTGATCGGTGGCAGCGCAAGCGGTGTCTGCGCGGCAATCCAGGCTGCGCGTCTGGGCACCGAGGTCACCCTTATCGAAGAAACAGCGTGGTTAGGCGGAATGTTGACCGCGGCAGGCGTCAGCGCAACCGACGGAAATCACCGGCTTCCTTCCGGACTTTGGGGCGAATTTCGGCAAAGACTTTACGATCATTACGGCTCCGCGTCTGCCGTCGAAACAGGTTGGGTCAGCAACACGCTTTTCGAGCCGCATGTCGGACAGCAGATTTTTCAAGACATGTGCGACGCGGAATCGACATTGACCGTTTTGAAAGGTTATCAGATCGCATCTATCTTAAAAAATTCCAACCGCGTCATCGGCGCTGAATTTTTCAATAATCAAGGCGTAAAACTTCGCATATTGAGTCAAATCACCATCGAAGCGACGGAATATGGAGACGCTCTCACTCTCGCCGGTTGTGAATATCGCGTCGGCCGGGAATCGCAATCGGAAACTGGCGAACGTTTCGCGCCTGAATCGGCTGATGATATGATTCAGGACATCACATATGTCGCGATTTTGAAAGATTATGGGATCGGTGCCAACCGGTCAATTCCAAAACCGCCAAATTATGATCCAACCGTTTTTCACGGTTCGTGTAAAACTTCCGACGATCAAACTGACCAAAATCTTCCAACTCCGGAAAAAATGCTCGAATATGGCAAATTGCCGAACGGAAAATACATGATCAACTGGCCGCTTCGCGGGAATGATTATTACGTGAATGCCATTGAAATGAATCCGAAGGAACGGATTTCAGCGCTTCAATCGGCCAAAGATTTTACACTTGGCTTCGTCTATTATATTCAGACCGAACTCGGATACAAACATCTCGGACTTGCCGACGATGAATTTCCGACTACCGACCGACTTGCACTGATTCCGTACAATCGCGAGAGCCGGCGGATCATCGGAAAAGTGCGACTGAAACTGGAGGATGTTGAAGATATTTACAAGTCGCCATATAAATCAGGAATTGCTGTCGGCGATTATCCGCTCGACCATCATCACCACAAATGTCCGAAACCGGCAAATGAGACTTACCCGCAGATTTCTTCATTTACGATTCCATTCGGCTGTTTGATTCCAGCAATGACCGATGGTTTACTCGTCGCCGAGAAGAGCATTTCCGTCACGCATTATGTCAACGGATGCACGCGACTTCAGCCGTGTGTCATGTCGATCGGGCAGGCGGCGGGCGCGGCGGCGGCTTTGTGTGTTCGCAAAAATATTCAGCCGCGCGAACTTGATATTCGCGAACTCCAGCAGGTTTTATTGGAAGCAAAAACTTATCTGATGCCGTTTTCAGATGTCAAAACTGACGACCCGGCGTTTCAGGCAATCCAGCGGATTGGTGCAACCGGCATTCTCAAAGGCGAACCGATTCACCACGACTGGGTGAACGAACTTCGATTCAATCCTGACGAGAAAGTCACGAAAAAAGAACTCGTTACCATCGTAAACCAACTGAACCTGCGACTTCACAAAAACGTATCGTCGCCGTCAGAAAGATGTCTCACCCGACGCGATTTCGCCGTTTGGCTTGACAAGCAATTCGATCCGTTCAACACTATTCCGGTTCAATAAAAATGCAAAGAAACCTCCATTCAATTTTGATTCTACTAATCTTATTCAATTTCGCTTCATCTCAGGAAAACCTGTCCGAACTTCGCGGCGTTTGGCTGACCAATGTCGATAGCCAGGTTTTGGACAGCCGGGAAAACATCGCGGAAGCAATGCAGTTTCTTACCGATCACCATTTCAACGTCGTCTTCCCCGTCGTCTGGAACGATGCGCAAACGCTTTATCCCAGTGAGATCATGGACTCTCTTTTTGACGTTCGGATCAATCCGAAGTATGCCGGACGCGATCCATTGGCAGAAATCATTTCCGAAGCGCATAACCGTGGAATCGCCGTCATTCCGTGGTTCGAATATGGTTTTGCAGCTTCCTATCAGAAAGACGGCGGGCTGATCCTCGAAAAAAAACCAAATTGGGCGGAATGCGATAATCACGGAAAACTCCTGACGAAGAATGGCTTCGAATGGATGAATCCGTACCATCCCGAAGTGCAGGAATTCATCATTTCGCTCGTAACGGAAGTCGTGAAAAATTACGACATCGACGGAATTCAGGGCGACGATCGGCTTCCGTCAAATCCCATTGAGGGCGGCTATTCAGATTTTACCCAAAAATTGTATGCCACCGAACATAGCGGGAAGTTGCCGCCGACCAATTTTCGCGATGAGAATTGGCAAAAATGGCGGGCAGATGAACTCACAGCTTTTTGTAAAAATCTTACTGATTCCATTAGAAGTCTCAAACCCGACATTTTAATTTCTTGGGCGCCAAGCATTTATCCGTGGTGCTATGAAGAATATTTGCAGGATTGGCCTGCGTGGATTCAGGCGAATTGCGCCGATCTTGTCATCCCGCAGGTTTACCGATATTCTTTTCCCGAGTATAAAATGACACTCCGCGAAATGGTGCCGGAGGAAATCGATTCACACCGAAACATCATTTTTCCAGGAATTCTCATGAACGTCGGCGAATATGTCATCCCGGAGGAATATTTGCTGAAAGTGGTCGCTCAAAACCGGAAATCCGGCTACGACGGTGAAGTGTTTTTCTTCTATGAAGGATTGCGAAAAAACGGCGATCAACTGGCAAATGCTTTATTGAATACATTTTACCAGAAACCGACAAAGTTGCCGGATATTTTTCGGCATTAGTTTCTCTTCTGAATTTCCTGTAAATATCGTCGTGTCACAAGCGTCGGACGTGTGATCGCGGAACCGACGACGACCGCGTAAGCACCTAATTCAATCATCCTGCGCGCGTCTTCTGGATTCCAAACTCGTCCTTCGGCGATTATCGGAATTTTATCACCGATTTTATCGACGAGTCTTTGCAATAGCGCAAAGTCTGGTTTGTATTCACTTTCCGTTTTCGTGTAGGAAGTGTAACCGGATAATGTCGTGCTGATGAGATCGAAGCCCAGTTCGCAAGCGCGTTCGCCTTCATCAAAATTCGAGATGTCAGCCATCAGTAATGCATCGGTTTTTTCTTTCAAAACGCGAACGATGTTCTCCAACTTTTCGTCATTCGGACGCTCTCGCTGAGTCGCGTCGAATGCGACGATCTCACAGCCGGTTTCAGCGATTTCCAAATTGTCAGCAAGCGTCGCGCCGATAAAAACTTCGGAATCTAAATACTTTTTTTTATAAATGCCGATGACCGGAATCGACACAGTGTTCCGGATAGCGACGATATTTTTCGGGTAGCAGGCGCGGATGGCATACGACCCGCCGAGTTCTGCAGATTTAGCTATCGCGGCAAGAATTTCCGGCTTTCCCAGAGGCTCGTTGTCGTCTGCTTGAACAGAAACGATCAATCCACCTTTGATCCGATCGAGTACACTTTTAGCATTCATTTGACATCGCTCCTCCAACTAACCGATCCGAACATCGACACGAACGTCCGTCTTTCCGGCAATCGCATTCTGAACAATTTTATCATTCAACGAAATGTGATTTCCGACGATCGTTTTCCCTTCGATTTCGATCATCCGCACGCCGGAATTCAGATGCCGTGGATTTTTCACGGTAATATGATAATTCAAACCGCGGAACCGACGCTGAATTTGATAGGATTTCCAGCTGCCGGGAATACACGGATCGATGATGAGTCCGTCGAAAGTCGGCCGGACACCAAGGATGTAATCGATTGCATCTCGCAACATCCATGTCGATGAACCGGTCAGCCATGAATGACTCGCCTGACCAAACGTCGGGTGATCCGGGCTGGTGACATATTCGGCGTAAACATAAGGTTCAACCTGATACCGATCGATATCGACGACAGGATTCATCGGCAGCGCTTTTTTGTAAATATCAAACGCGCGGTCGCCGTGCCCCAACAGACATTCGGCTAAAATCGACCAGCTGACCGGATGATTGAAGACGGCGCCGTTCTCCTTTTTACCCGGAACGCATCGCGTTGCCAATCCGATGTTCGGATCAATTTTCGTGTAAGCCGGATCGAGCATTTTCGGACCTTTCGGCGTATCGAGATGTTTAACGACGGAATTCATGCACTGCGATGCGCGTTCGCCCTGCGCAATGCCGCTGATGACCGCCCAACTCTGCGTGTTCAAAAAGATCTTACCTTCTTCGTTTTTCGACGAGCCGATGACTTCGCCTTCGTCATTAGTTCCTCGGGTGTACCATTCGCCGTCCCAGCAATGCGTGTTGATCGCTTCGCTGACTTTTTCATATTCCATTTGATAACGTTTCGCGATTTCCGACATGCCGATATGATTGCAGAGCGCAACGGTTTCTCTTAGAATATAGGCGAGAAACATCGTCACCCAAACACTTTCGCCTCTGCCCTTTCGACCAAGATAATCGAGTGTATCGTTCCAGTCGCCGGGACCGAATTTTGCCAAATATCTGTCGGTGAGATTTGCCAGCGTAAAATCGATCGCGGCAAACAAATGCGTCAAAATCGGCGCTTTCCCTTCGTCATAAAATGGCGTTGCAGTTCGGAGAAAATCCTCGTCGCCGGTTTCTTTTAAATAGACGATGATCGCCAGCGGAAGCCAGAGCGGCGTATCCGAGTGACCGGTTTTTTCTCCGCCGCCGGTTAGCGGATAATATAGATGAAACGTGCTTCCATCCCGGAATTGGTGCTTTGACATTTCAGCGATCCGCTCCCTCACCCACTTCGGTTGAGCCATTACCGGCCCCATGATGTCCTGGCACGAATCGCGATAACCACGACCGAACAACAATCCGCCATGATAGTAAGAAGCATCACGGGAAAATAGAAACGTCACGGATGTCTGATACTGATTCCAGACGTTGATCATCGTATTCATGTCATCGTCCGGCGTGTCGATTTTAACAGATGACAGATAATTTTTCCATTTTTCACGAAGTATCTGAAATTCGGATTCAACATTTTCTTTTTGACGATATTTGTTGACGAGTTCCAGAGCGTTCGTTTTGTAATCTTCCTTCGGAACCACACCGAGCATGATCGTAAAAGTCTTTTCCTCGCCGGGCGAAAGCGTCAGTCCCATTTGGATCGCGGCTTCGGCGTCACCGGCAGTTATTTCCGTATCGAAACATTTGCCATTTTCCACAGCGATCGGATTAGATTCGGAACGCCATTTCCCAATAAAAACATCTTTACTTCCGTCCCAGCCTTTGATCGGCATATCGGCTGTGAAAAAAACATATTTGTCCCACGATTCATTCGCCTGAGCGACGGTCGCGCCTTTGTACTTGACCCAATAACGTTTGGTGGCGAACAGGATTTGATTCTCTCGGTCAAATTTGACTTCGTTGAAATGCTGATCGTTCGGCTGATTGATCAGATCGACCAAAGCATGTCCCAGACACAATTCGTCATAAGCGAAAATATCGAACGATTTGGTCTGAGCCGATTCATTTTTCACGGTCACGCGCCAGATTTCGAGATCGTCAGTTGGAACAAAGTATAGGATTCCTGCTCGAACGTTTTGGTAACTTGATGTGATTTTAGTGTAATAAAGCCCATGACGGCATTCGTAGGAATCTAGTTTCGTCATTGTCGGTTGCCATGTCGGCGACCAGAATTCACCCGTTTGGCTGTCGCGTAAAATGACATACCGTCCCGGCCTGTCCATCGGCAAGGAATTATAACGCCAGCGTAAAATGCGGTTGTCTTTCGGATTCCCCCAAAAACTGTAACCGCCGCCGGTGTGCGAGATGAGCCCGCTGTATTGGCCGTTCGATATGTAATTTACCCATGGGGCAGGCGTGTCCGGCCGTGTAATGATAAACTCCAATTTATCTTCCGAAAAATGTCCGTAGCGATTCAATTCATTTCCTTCCTGTTCAATATTTTCAATTGTCATGCCCAACGACTTATTGTGTCAGCAAGCGAACGCCTTCATTTAGTAATATATTTACTTTTTCGTCGGTATCCGAGGCAACGTAAATTCGTCCGAGCGGTTCCGTTTGCGAGACGCGCATCAACATCCACGAACCGTCTGAAAAATAAAATTTAATTCCATCAATGAGCGAGATCCGATCAACCGTGAATTCTCCGATTTTTTTCAGAGAAATCGCACACAATTTCTCTATGTTTTTTACTAATTCAGCCGTCGGGTGATGTCGGTCGATTCGCCCGTAATGGAACGCACCAAACCGTTTTCGCAGGTCGGCGACCATTTCGTTAATCGGCATCTTTCGCGCCGCCAGCATTTCCAATGTCAGTAAGCACGAGAGAATTCCGTCACGTTCCGGAATGTGATTTTTATAACCGAAACCGCCACTCTCTTCTCCGCCCATCAAAACATCGCGGTCGCGCATGATTTCGCTGACATTCTTGAAACCGACTGGTACTTCGATAACCTTCCTGCTGTGTTCCGCGGCAACTTTGTCGATTGTGTCAGCCATCGAAGTTGTCCGGACGACATCGCCCGACCAATTTCTCGTTTCAAGTAAATACTCAAAAAGGAGTGGCATCAGATCGTGAAGTTCGACAAATTTCCCGTTTTCATCCAGAACGCCAAACCGATCGGCGTCGCCGTCAGTCGCTAATCCAACTGCGGCTTTCTCTCGAATGACCGTTTTTCGCAAATCCGACAAATTGGATAAAATCGGCTCTGGTAATTTTCCACCAAACATCGGATCGGGTTTCGCGTCGATCTGGTTGACGAATCGTTTTAAATCTCTGAGAAACGACGGTAAATATCCGCAGCCAGCGCCATACATCGCATCATAAACGATCGGCTTCTGAAGCGTCGAAATGGCATCGATTTTTACGATTTCCGACAACTGTTTGGCATATTCCGGAAAGAAATCAACTTTATGGAGAAATTCACCGATCGATTTTTCATCATGTTGAGGTTTATTGCGGAATAGAAAACCTTTGACTGAAGTTGTCATTTCGACAGTCGCTGGTCCACCATACGAACCTTTGAATTTCAGGCCGTTGTAATTGTACGGATTGTGGCTCGCCGTCACCATGATCCCGGCCGCGAGATTTCGGTTTTTCACCGCAAAAGACAGCACCGGCGTCGGGCAGAAATGTCGGTTCAGGAATGCGGGAATCCGATTACTTGCAACTACTTCTGCGACAGATTCGGCAAATTCCGCCGATAAAAATCGCGTATCGAAACCGATTGCAATGCCTTTCTGAGCCGAACCGATCGAGAAAAGATAGTCACAAAACGCCTGTGCGACTGCTCGAACATTGGAAAAAGTGAATTCGTCGGCGATTACCGCACGCCAGCCGTCGGTTCCAAATTTGATCCGCTTGTCCGGATAGTTTTGTCGTTCAATTCCACTCATAACAACATTGATAGTTTACGAAATTCAAAAGCCGGAAAAAATGGGTCATTTATAAAATCTATTGAGATTTCATTCTCCGCAAACCTGCCGGAAAACACGCATCATGTTTCCGCCGAGGATTTTTTCGACATCAGATCGACTAAATCCGCTTTCCAAAAGCGCTAATGTTAATGCCGGAAATTTTGATGTGTCTTCCAAACCTTTCGGAGTCGATCCAATCCCATCAAAGTCCGAACCAATACCTACGTGATCGATGCCAACTAGATCAACGATGTGCTGGATATGATTAATGACCGTCTGGATGTTCACGCTTGACGAACTGTTACTGAGAAAACTCGGAAAAAATACAACGCCAATGACGCCGCCAGTATTGGCTATCGCCCGAATCTGAGTATCGGTCAGATTCCGGTAATGTGATCTCAGCGCATCCGCGCCGGAATGACTCGCGATGATCGGATTTTTCGTTGTGGCCAGAATGTCCGCGACTGTCGAATCACCCACATGCGAAACATCGATGACAATTCCCAGCGAATCCATCGTCCGAATCACCTGTTTCCCGAATTCTGTCAGTCCGCCGATCTGATGAAACTGGGCTTCCGCCTGTGCAGCGACTGCCCAATCCGTACTATTATTCCATGTAATCGTCATACAGCGCATGCCGAGGTTATACAAGTTCTTTAATTTGACTAAACTATTTTCGATGACATGACCGCCCTCGACGGCAAAAATGCCGGCAATTTTTCCGGTATTATTAATTTTTATCGCGTCATCGATTGTGAGTGCATTGGCAATCCGGTCTGAATTGGTGGCAAATTCAGTGTTGAATCGATTAAAGCACCAAAGCGCTGTACTGTAATATTTACCTGAATAAGTACTCGGATTAATCCACACGGCGAATATTTGGATATCGACACCGCCTAATGTCAATCGCGGAATATCTGTATGGTGGTTGTTATTTAGGATACCAATATGATAGGTAGTATCAAGTAGTATCTGTTCCATGACATCGTTATGTCCATCCATCAGCGTTGAGACATAATGAATCGTTTTAAGCGGCATTATAAAATTTTCACCACCGGAAATATTGACGTTTAGCGTATCATTAACATATCCAAATTTTGAAATAATGACTGTTGTTTGAGCCGCGGTAGATTTTTTTAGCGACCTTTTCTGAGATAAGCCGATTGACCGGATTTCCGAAAGACCGCCGGAGTAGCCGCCATCTAATTGTATCATTTTCCGGGTCATCGATTTTCCGGCGGAACGAATCGTGTAAAAATAAATGCCTGAACTTCCCATACCGTGCCAGTCGATCTCATATTTTCCCGCTAACAGAATCTGGCGGCGCCGACCGACTTCCTGACCGAGCAAATTATGGACTAATATTTCAACTTCGCCGGTCCGACTGACAGAAAACGCGATCCGCGTCGTCGGATTGAATGGATTCGGATAATTTTGCGACACCGAAAACCGGTTGGGCAACATCGTTTCCTGTTCCGATTCCGACGAAGGAATCGTAATGCTCCATTCGCCTTTATAATTCGTGAAAACCGTGTCGTGGAAAGAGACATCCGAACAGATGACATCGACACTCGCGCTATTCAATTTTGCCGTCGTGACATAATCCTGAACGACACCGGAAATTGTCTCGCCGGACAAATTCATACAAAGCATTACCAGCGCGAGAAAGACAAACCGTTTTCGCCCTATTGTTATATTTCTGTTTTCCGAAAATATTTTAGTCATGTGACTCGCCGGAATAAGTAATCAGCCGATCGTTCAGGTCGTACGCCATTTCTTCGGTGATGGATGTATCGCAGTATGCTTCGGCGATCATTCCGGGATGCCTGATCAGACGGTTAAAATCCTTTTGATTGCCGGTGATGACGTTTCCCAGCGCTTCCTTGATCGCCATTCCGAGCACCAACTTTTGATCGTCATTCCGGAAATAACATGAAGGACGATTGAAACGTTTGGGAAAAATCGCCAATAAATATTTTCCGGATTCCGGATCGAATTTCAACATGAGATTCATCCGCGGCTCGGATTCCGTCATTTTCAATGAATCGATGTAACTGCCGAAATCGGGAACGTTCAGATTCCCGACAATTTGCCTGCTGACCATTGCAAATGCATTGATAAAATGATTAAAGAACGATCCAATCTTCTGCTCATTCATCGAGATAATTAGATACGACGTCCGAAGGTAGTTTTCGATGGAAAATACGTCGATTTCCGGTTGTTGAATGATGGTTTTTAATCTCGAATTTCCGACCTTTTCATCGGCGAGAAGAGATTGTATTTGTATTTCGCCGATCAGCATATTTTTGAATCCCGCCTGAAAATGCAAATGCGGACTCGATGCACCGGCGAGTGCACCGTTGAAAAAGATGGAGAAATCGGTGAGCGATCTTGCAACGCGGATCATCTCGGAAAAATGGCCTACGATCATCTGCGGTTGGTGAACTGTCGCAGCGATCGTCAAATCTCCGGGAAACGTAATTCCCGGATTTGTCAAGACGAGAAACTGATCGTTCATGATCGAAACGCCACGCTGACCGACATCCAGATGACATAAAAAACAATCCTGCTTTTTCAGATTCGCCGGTTTTTCAAAAGTTTCAGACGTCAGACTTTGCAAGCGCGTCTGATTGCACATCAACTGTATAGGAATCCTATCGACAACAACTTGGGAAAAGGAAATATTTCGATATGTTTCGAGATTACGAAGCAACCGCGGATAACCGGTTTTAGGATCGGATTGTTGACGGATCAACGCCCGAACTCGCCTATTGTCATTCATTGGACTTTGGACGGTTTCTGTTTCAGTTTGGTAGCCTGCCAATTCCGCATCGGTAAGGCGACGTTCTTTAAAGGTCATAAGAAAATGATTTCAAACAAGGATGATCGCTTATCCGGTATACCCGTTCGTTGACGTCAGATCGGTCGATGTTAAAAGCCTACTTTATTGTTGTATTTATGGTAATAACTGTTGCTCAGAACAAGATGCTTCAGTTCTTCCAGAATTGAAATTTTAAACGAATATTTCGCATAATTTTTTCTCATCAGAACGTTAGCGCCGACCTGTTCGCTATCGGTATTGGCGCCATGCCGGACGGCGATATAATTTGCCGCTGTCATGTTTCTCTCGATCAGGAATCCCTGCTTAAGCATTTGATCGGACAATGCGGCATCTTCGCCATATAGCAAATCCGGATAACCGCCGGACGCTAGAACCGCTTCCTTACGATAATATCTCGGAGCGCCAGGTCCTGGAATGCACATTTGCAGAAGCGGATTGCTTTGACCGCACAGATATTCGTCATGTGTAACGACCTGATGATCTAAAACCAATTCGCCAGTCGCCGGATTTCGCCAAGCCGTCTGGTAAATGCCGATAATCGCCGCCGCGCCAGTCTTGTTGAACTGTTCGATGATCCCGGTAACCGGATCGCCGGTCAGGACATCATCGGAATCCAACTGACCGATGATATAATTCCAGGCGCGTTGAATTCCGAAATTTCTCGCACCACCAAGTGTTTTCCCGAAAACTTTATAGAACTTGATAAGATCGGGATATTGTTGAACGAATGGCGCGACGATATTCGGTGTGTCGTCGGTTCCATTATCGATGATAATCAGTTCGATAGGAATGAACGCATCCACTTTCTTCCGAACTTCGATTATCGAATCGATCGCGTAATGTAAAAGACCGGCACGATTGTAAGTCGGCATAACGAAGGAAATTCCTTTGCCGAGCGTCGGATCGACCGGCACTTTCCGTGTAAAATACGAATCCGGTAAAAAAGCGCCGATATCTTTCAGATATTTCTGGAAACTGATCGGCCCCCACTCGAACCGCGCCGGATCATGAATGTAAGAGAAGTGTTTTTCGAGTTTTTTATCGCCTTTCTGGGAGAATTGCTCCTGTAATCCTTCGCCCGGGTAGAATGGTTTACCACGCCGAAATGTATAGGTCGGGCTGGTGATCGTGTAAATTTTCCCATCCTGCGCCAAAACGCCCATCCGGATGGCATAATTGGTTCCCCAAAATACCTCTTCATCAAATACCCGATCATTGATGAACTTATTCGCCAAAGCGATCAGTGAACCGTGACAGAAGAACGTCGAATTCGTCGCCCGGGACGGAATGATGATGTTCGACGGATCACTGCCCGGTTTCAGTTCCTGAAGAATGCGTTCGTCACCGGTGTCACCAACCAATTCATAATGATTGCTGATGATAAAACCAGCGTCTGTGAGTTTATACGCATTAACGAACGCATCGATCGTTTGAGAAGTGATGTCGATATCGTCGCCCGGAGTTGGAAAAAATAACAAATCCACATCCAGCAAGCCTTGATTTTTAGCATGAAGTATGGCATGTGAGACATTCCGAAAAATGCCGTGAGTGCGATCGATTCGTTGTTCGGCAATTTTAGAAAAATCCGTAAGCAGATCGGCATTACCTTCCGAAATGATGACGAAACGCGTCTCTTCTGACGTGTTTTTCGATGTTTTATCAATGACGGATCTGAGTAATTCCAAACCGTTCGGATCGGATTGACTTGCGATAAAAAGAATAGCGGTTTTCATATTTTTTCCTTCGACGTGTTTGCTTATATCTCGCTTATTAAAAAAACCATACAAATATCAGTAATTTTCTGGAATAATGAAACATCTAACCGGAATTATTTAATCATCAAAACAGGCGCGGTAACGTTCAAACCGGCCTTCGATGTCAATTGAATCCAATAAGCGCCGGAGCATATCGATTCACCTCGATCATTTCGTCCGTCCCAGAAAAGTCGGTGAATTCCAGTATCCATTGGTCCGCGTGCAAGTTCCCGTACACATTCACCGTTGATGTTATAGATTTTAACTGTAACGTTCTCTTGGCGGAGCAAATGGAATGAAATCGTCGTTCCTGCGTTGAACGGATTTGGATAATTCCATAGTAAAGTCGGTTCTTCTGGAATCGGCGATTTCTGCTTATAAAAAATCGACGCGACCTGCGAGGAATCCCGCAAATAAAAAGTATAAGCCACGCCACCGTGATCGAACCATGAATGCGACAGTTCGCTCTTACTGAAAACGTGCTGATAACCATCGGTCCTCGCCGGATCGTGAACGATCGGATCGCCGTTTGCAGTAAACCCTGCCAGCATCATCAAATGCCCGGAATAGAGCGGTTCACCGACAGACATTGCGATTCTTCCGCCATTGGCAAGAACCTCACGCGCGTCGCTCCAATTCCGGTAACGTGTTACGATGCCATCGAGTCCGTACTCCGAAGCGTTTTGTACGACTCTCGGCCAGATTCCGAACATCCCAAAATGAGGATCATATGTATCGCGGGCAAATTGAAGAGGATCGACAGAAATTTCATAACTTCTCAGAATCATCGAAACGGAAGTCGGCGAACAGATACTTCCTCCGATGTCCGGGTCCAGTCCCATTTGATAATAAAACGTGGTCGGAATAAAAATGGCCTCCGGACTATCGGCCACAATTGCCGTATAATCGAGTTCATCCATCTTGTGCGTGTCGCTCACGAAAAACGATAACTTGCTGAGCGTCGGAGACGGATCGGTCACATTCGTCCGACGGAATTCAACTTTAAACTGCCATCGAGATTTATAACTGTCAAGTTCGGCCGTATCGTAGTTTATCCAACCACTGTCATAGGAAGTTGTGCCATACGAACCGTAATATTTTTGCCAGTAACCGACTGTTAACCATGGCGACCAACCGTCCAGATATGGAAACCGCATGAGAATTTTAAAAGAAGGTGATGATTCGTCGGCAGTTCCGTTCCATGAAGGCAAGCCGACGTTGAAAGGTTCAATGGATTTTTGCGAACGTAAAATGACATAACCGCCGGTTCGGCCTTCGCCGAGTTGGATCGATTTTCCGTCGGCAGATACTTCGATGCCATCGATAGTTTCCGCACCGTAGAGAAGTGAATCTCCGCCTTGAATAATGTAAAGTTGATCGTTATAAGATGATGCGAATAGAACGCCTTGAAAACAAAATCCGAGAATGATTGCCCGAATACTTTTTATCAACGACTGATCTCTATCTCCTCTTTTTTTCCGGCAGACTGCTTTCCGTTATTGGATACCAATCCCATCCGGGTTCAAATATAAAATAGCAGATTGAACTCCAAATCCAAAATGTTTCTTTTGAGATAAACGATACTCTTTGTATTTTTTACTGATGAATAATTGAAAAGGAGTTATCTATGCGATCGGTCATGATATCGAAGAAATATTTGCTGTTGGCGGTTTTAGGAATGGCGATAATCGCCGGTTTTTTCATTTCAGATCATTCCGATTTGACTGCACAAACCGGCGAAATTCACTGGTTGTATAACATCGATTCTGCGTTAATCGTCGCGAAGCAACAGAATAAATCGGTGATGATTGACTTTATGGCAGTTTGGTGCCCGCCATGTAAGGCGATGGAAGATACAACCTTTTCCAATCCCGAAGTCATTTCCAAGTCCGCTCTTTTTATAACCGTGCGGATAGATGTCGATGAGCAGGCGGAAATTGCTGACAAATACAATGGAAATGCACGGAAATACGGCGGTGTCGGCATTCCGAACATTCTATTCCTCACACCGGACAATCAACCGCTGAAACATATCATCGGTTTTCAATCTCCCGATCAACTGATCGCCGTGATGGATTCGGTTCTCGCCGGTAAGTAAAATTTCTCGCCAATGGATCGAATTGTTTTTCACCACTTGGTGAAAAATCGCTGGAGGATTTTCAATAGTGAAAAAAAACCTTTAACGCGCTTGAAAAACGAATTTGATGTCAGCATTTGAACGAGACCACTGAAACTGGAATTTATTTCCGTATTGTACGGATACCACCACATCTGCCTTTTGGCAAACGGTAAAATATCGTTGATGATGACCTGTGGTTGTGTCATCTCGTCAAATCCAAGATGTCCGTGCGTCCTTCCGATTCCAGACTCCTTGAATCCGCCCCACGGTGTTCCGGGCAAACCATGGCTCATTAAGTGGTCATTGATCGTCACGACACCGGCGTGAATCTGTGCGGCGATTTTCTTCGCGTATCTCCAATTTTTCGACCAGACCGAACCTGTAAGTCCAAGATTTGAATCGTTGGCCAGACGAATTGCCTCCTCGTCATCTTTAACTTTCATCACGCCAAGGACCGGTCCAAAAGTCTCATTCCGCATCACGAGCATCTCGTGATTGACGTTTGTTAAAATTGTCACCGGTAATAGATGCTGACGATTCGGATTCTCGTTGATCTTGGATTGTGCAAAGATCGTCGCTCCTTTTGCAAGAGCGTCCTGAATGTGAAGATTGACGATATCGATCTGCCTCTGCGTGGTCATCGCTCCGATTTCTACATTGAAATCCGTATCGTAACCGACTCGGAGCAATTCAACTTTTTCCTTCAACAATTCCATGAATGGCTGATAGATTTTTTCGTGAACATAAATCCGTTCGATGCCCGCACAAGACTGTCCGGCATTGGACAGTCCTCCCCAAAGCGCACCACCGACGGCTCGATTGATGTCAGCATTTTCGCAAACAATCATCGCGTCATTTCCGCCAAGTTCAAGAACGACCGGCGTCAGCGTTTCTGAAGCTTTTTTCATCAGGTATTTCCCTGTGACGACCGAACCGGTAAAAAAAAGTTTGTCAATGCCATTTTCAAGAAATGCATCGCCGGCGATCTTCCCCGGCAAATTTAAATATGTGAATAAACCTTGCGGCAATCCTGCAAACTGAAAGCACTTTTCCAGTATGCGACCGACCATCTGTGTTTCGCTTGCGGTTTTCAGAACGACAGCATTCCCGGCTAATAACGCCATGACAATCTCCGAGAATGGAATGGCAAACGGATAATTCCATGGTGAGATAATCCCGATGACACCGAACGGCTCTCGTCTGATATAACTTATCTTATTGGCGAATAAAATCGAGCCCGGTTTTAAAGATTGGTTTTTAAGGAATTTGCGAGCGTGCTTAGAATAATAAGAAAGTGCCATGATCGTCGACAATATCTCTGTCGCCATCGCATCAATTCTCGTCTTTCCATTGTCACGAGAAATAGTTTCAGCAATTTCATCGGCATGTTCGCTGAGAAACTGCCGGACAGGTTGGAGCGAATTTATCCGTTCACGAATCGACATTTTCCCCCAAACCGGCTGGATCGATTTAGCTTTCTGAATCGCCTGTTTGACATTCTCGACAGTATTCAGATTGGACTCACCGATTTTTTCGCCCGTCGCTGGATTGAAACATTCGGTGAACTTTTGTATTTCTTCCACTTTTATCCTCATATTTTATTTGAAATATTCACTTTTCTATTTTTTAAATCGATTATCAATATTTTCTTCCCTTTGATCTTTTTCATTCTCTTTCATATCTTTAAAAAAATGTTTGCTTTTAGGAAAATGTATCTAAATTTATGTTGTTATGCAATACCGATCCCAATTGAAGAGTTACTGTTTTTTCCCAACCCAGACGGCCTTCGTCTGAGAAGCGAACTGAAGGCATTAAAAGTCAACCCACAAAGAAGGAGTATGCCATGACACAAAAATTACAAGTGTACAAATGTGAAATCTGCGGAAACGTCGTGGAAATAGTTCATGAGGGCAACGGAACGCTCGTTTGTTGCGGACAATCGATGAAACTGATGGTCGAATCGACCGCTGATGCCACAAAAGAAAAACATGTTCCCCTGATCGAAAAAACAAAAAACGGTTATAAGGTCACCGTCGGTAGTACACTTCATCCGATGATCGAAACCCATTATATTGAGTGGATTGAACTTCTTGCCGACGGCGTTCTTTACCGCCGTTATCTAAAACCCGGCGATACTCCGATGGCTCAATTCTGTGTCGAGGCTGAGAAGATTTCTGCCCGGGAATTCTGCAACATTCATGGCCTTTGGAAAGGATAAGAGATATGGTTAATCCAAAAATCGCTGCCGCAATCAACGAACAAATTAAAAATGAGTTAGAATCCGCCTACCTTTACTACGCCATGCAGGCGTACTTTGCAAATGCAGGATTTGACGGAATGGCTAATTGGATGAGCGTTCAGGTTAAAGAAGAGCTCTTCCATGCCTCCAAATTTTACGACTACGTTATAAATCGCGGCGGACAAATACAATTAAAACCGCTGGCCATCTTGAAGACAACATGGGAATCGCCGTTAAACGCATTCAAAGAAGCGCTAATGCATGAAGAATTCATCACTAGTCGGATCAATTTTCTCATGAAAACAGCCATCGATGAAAATGACTTCGCTTCCAAGGTTCTTCTGGATTGGTATGTCAACGAACAAGTCGAAGAAGAAAGCAATGTGACGAAGATTATCGCTTCGCTGGCACAAGTAAAAGATTCCGGAGAAGGATTGCTGATGATTGACCGCGAACTTGCCACCCGCGTCTTTGTCATGCCAATTCCCGGACAAGGAGCACAATCCGCATGAATTTAACATTCAATATCGACGAAATATTTGAGATCGCACAAAAAATCGAAAGAAACGGAGCCAAATTTTACCGGAAAGCAATACAGTTTACAGATGACGAAAAAAACAAACAAATGTTGGCTGATCTGGCGACAATGGAAGAACGTCACGAGAAGACCTTCGCCTTGATGAAATCCAGATCGAATGTTCACAGTCAATCCGGCACTCCGTTTGATCCGAATAATGAAGCTGTTGCTTACTTACAGGCGTTTGCTGACGGATACATTTTCAATCTTTCCGAAGATATTTCCGAACAAATCAGTGGCAAGGAATCTCTTGATGAAATCATGAATACTGCGATCCGGCTCGAAAAAGATTCTATCGTATTTTATCTGGGAATCGAACATGTCGTATCCGAACCTCAGGAAAGAGATCAGGTCGGATCGATCATCCGTGAAGAAATGAAACATATCGCATTTTTAACGGATTATCTCAAGCGGATTAAAATATCCTAAACTCGCAAATGCCTATCATTCCATAAATTATTATTCTTCCTTTGATACTATTAAAAAGGAAAATAAATGAATATCCACATTAAAAAAACATCGTCATTTTGACATGAATCACGTTTTGCTTTTTTCATTTGGATTTTGACGTTCATGCTTTTAATATTCTATGTGTTTTTGCTTAAAAACAGATCAACGAAAACTAAATTATAGGGAGAGTTTATGAATAATCGTTTCTGGACACTCGCTCTTCTCCTATTTGTTGTTATTTTCATGTCCACGAGCCTGTTGACGGCGGGAATGAAAACGACTACATTTCAGGGAAAAGAAGTCGTATCGAATAGCATCGTTGTTGTGGACAAAGCGATGCAAAATTCCGGCACACCGACCAAAGCAAGCACCGTATTATCTGCTTTGGAAAGAGTAAAGTCCACATACAATGTTCGGATCGGCAAACAGGTCGCTCCGAAAGGTGCCGAAGAATGGCAAATTTCCGGCGATATGGAAAAAGCCCTGAACGAGTTGAATGCCATTCCCGGCATTTCAGCATTTCCGAACTATGTTTTCCACCGTCCGGAGGTAACGCAGAGATCTTTGGATAAGACCTCAAATCCAACAGTTCCGGATTGGCGCGTTCAGAAAACTATGGGACCGACTGGCGAATCCGGACAGTACGCCATTGTCGATGACTACAATCAACTTTGGGTAACTGATTACGGCACGCCTGGCACCAGCCAGATTTTTATCTTCAACGCTGACGGTTCACAGGCATGGTTCAGTCCAATCACAAGCGCATTGGATGATACAGGAGCCGTGCTTTCACTTGCCGGTCAACAAATGGGCGGCGTTGCTTATTCCAACGGCGTTGTCTATGCAATTTCGTATGTCGCCAAGAAAATTGTCCGGTTCAACAGCTATGATGGCTCGCCATTGAATGCGATTCCGATCAGTTTCACAGCTGGCGATCTTGACATTGACCAGTACGGTCATATTTTCGTCGCATACAAAACCGCCGCTATGTTCGCTGTCTTTGATGTGAACGGTGGTCAGATGAAAGGCTCACCTTTTGGTGTATCCGGATGGAGCGTCAACCGCGGCATCAGCGTCACTACAGATGGTTCGAAAATTTTATTACCCAACGAGTCGAAAAATCTCGTTTACGAGTGGAACGGAGTCTATCCAACTTCTGATTCCGTATCCTTTGAAAGAGACACAACCGATTTCATAAGAAATTTAAACAAACCTTCCGCCTGTGAAATCGATGCTTATGGTACCGTCTGGATTTCGAACACTGGCGCTAATGAAATCGTCATGACCGACCTATATGGAAATATATACAAACGGATTCCGAATCTGACTGCCGTCAGAGGCGTGGCGTTCGATTATACAAACAACTATGCTTATGCCATTCATTTTACCAGCGCCGTTCCAATGGTCACTCAGTTGGAACCGCTGGTTGATGATCCGTATTTCGGATATCAGTATGCGTTGAATAATGACGGTTCCTTTAGCAGTATTGCTGTTCCGGGTGCCGATATAGACATTTTGAGAGCATGGAATGTCAGCACAGGCGGCAAGATGCTTGTCAACGGCAAAAAAGAGGATGTCATCGTCGCAGTATTTGATGATGGTGTCGATTTCAACCATGTAGATCTTAAAAATAATGCATGGGTCAACCCCGGTGAAGATCTGAACGGAGACGGCGTCGTTCAGGATGAAGAATGGAACAATGAAGATGACGATAATAACGGTTTCGTTGACGATTTCTGGGGATGGAGCCCGGTTTACGATCAGAATATTTTTCTGAATCCTGGCAGTTTTCATGGAACGCACGTTGCCGGAATCATTGGCGCAGAAGGAATGAACGGAATCGGAATTTCCGGCGTCAATCAACACGTCAAACTTATCTCTGTCATGATTTTTGATGAATGGGGAAATACTGACGCAATCAGCATTATGTACGGTTACTATTATGTATCTTCACTACTTAAACAGGGCGTAAATATCGTCGCAATGAACCAGTCATGGGGCGGTGGCTCAGATTTTCTGGATCGTGGAGAAGCCAGATGGGTCGAAGTTATGACCAACTATGCCCTCGAACATAACTCATACAACATGGTCTGGGTCTGCTCATCGGGGAATGATGGTGCGGATGGTGACGAATTTAATTATTATCGCTATCCGTCCGGTATTCAAGCCCCGAATATCATTGCAGTTGGAGCTACGGATGCGAGCGACAACATGGCCAGTTACAGCACTTATGGTAAAGTAACAACCGATGTCGGCGCGCCGGGAGATGAGATTGCTTCGACATATCCAGGCGATTCTTATGTTTTCATGAGCGGAACATCGATGGCGGCTCCGCACGTTACCGGTCTCGTAGCGTTATCTAAATCAGTTTTTCCGAACGACGATGCGTATGCTTTAATTGCCCGCGTTCTCGGTACGGCGGAACCAAGCGCCAATTTTAACGATCTGTGGATGACTGAAGACCGCGTGAATGCATTCTACGCAGTTACTCCCGAAAGCCTGTCCACCGGTCTAATTCCCAGTATTGAAAAAGCGTTTGTAACTCGTTCAATGTATGACGACGCCGGGATGGTTACACTTGGATTTGTCAACGCGACCGGTGCTGATGTAACCGTTAGCGGCGCAAATATTACAGGCACAAATGCCGCAGATTTTTCATTTTACAATACTTTCGCAACAAAGACGGTGAAAAAAGGCGAAGCATTCGGATTACCGGTTGCTTACATGCCCATTTCCAAAGGTGCTTCTATAGCGACACTTACGATCAATACAAATGCCGGCAATGTCGTCATTCCGATCAATGGCGAAGAAAAAACTTATGCGGAAATCAGCATCGATCCTTTTATGAATCCGGTACAACTGGTCCAGTGGGGCGATACGGTCACGACATCGTTCGATGTATCGAGTGTTGGTGACAAGTCGCTCGAATATTCATTGTATCAGTATTTGGAAGGTAATAACACCGAGAACGGAGATCCGCAACTTACCAGCCTGATTAAATACAAACCAGCATCGGCTGTACTGACTAAACCCGAAGTCAATCAACGCACTTTGGTAGAAGAGCAATTCGATCTTATTGCACCGGTCGTCGCTGGTCTTGAGAGAAAACACTACTCGATCAATTCTGCCAGCAAAGGTGAATCGATTTTGTGGAGTGACAGTCTGAATGATGCGGCTTCCGTCGCGGAAAACTGGTACACGTTGGCATTCGGTTCCGGAGATGCAGTCAACGAGACATTTAATCTTTATGATGTCAATCCAACCGACACAGTCAATAACGTTTTTCTGGCAGGTGATTTTGTAAACGGTTATAAAGACAATACGGTCGCGGTCGCCGTTTCACCGATGTTCGACTTCTTGCCGATCGGAGATCAAACCAGAATGATGCCTTCGTATTTACAGTTTGATTACGCGGCGCAGTTGGAAAACGGTTATGATTACTTCTACGTCAACGTCATTGTCGATGGCGAGAGATATCAAACCATTGTTCAAACAGATTATAATTTAACCGCTGACTCTCTCATGCGAACAGTTTATGTGGATATTTCTCACCTTTGGGGAATGAGAAACGTCGAATTCTGGTTCATTTTCAACTCTGATGAATCATTTGCCGGCGGATTCGGAGCCTTATTTGACAACGTCGCTATCGCGCAGACCGACGCGCCTTATTGGGCATCCTCATACGATGGAGTTCTCGAACCGGGACAAACCGAGACCATTACATCAACCCTCCGATCCGATATGTTATATCCGGGGAAGTTTTATCTGATCTCTGAATTCGAATCCAATGCTATCGTTCAGGATTATTACAACTCGTTGAATGTCGCTCCTTTTAATATCGTCTTAGGACATTTGACGCTCAATCCGAAGACACAGGAAATCGGTTCCTTTTATCGTGACGAAACCGCCTACTCGAACTTCTCTGCTACGAACGACGGTATAGTCGATGTCTATTTTTGGACGGATTATATCATCCGTCGCACTAATAACGGAGACGACGACATCGAACCGATGGCAGTAAAGACTCTCAAAGCCGCAAAAACTGCCGTGGAGTCGAAAGAAAAATCTGTTGCATCCAAGGCGGTCTCCATGAACACACCAGAAGCGCGACGAGAGACTGTTAAAGGACTCCTGAAAACCCAAACAACAAAATCCACCACTCCGAAACTCGCGCTGGCTCCTTTCCGGTCTAATATCTTCCGAAAACTCGGCGGTGATTTCGGTGAGTTACTTTACTCCGAGAACTTCGATTCCAGCAATGTCCTTCCGGAAGGATGGCTGGTTGAAGACTGGACCTATGGTCTCGGTGATGTCTGGCACTTGGAAAATTTCGGCAGCGATACATTGGTCGATAACCTGATGTTCTTCGGAGACAGGGACGTCTGGGAATATTATGACCAATCATATACGATTGCCTATTCTCCTGTTTTCGATTGTACTAGTTTAACGGATGACACTTCAAGACTCATTTTAGAGTTCGATTATGCGACTTATCTCGAACCCGGATATGATTATTTTTACATGTATGCCGGCTATATTTTCGAAGATACATCCGGAACAGAATATATCAGATGGCAGTATATCGGCGATACGGACGAAGTATTCGAAAATGACGGAGAGATGCACTCTATCATGCTGAATCTCTCCCGCGCCAAGGGCCAAAAGATGATACTCGCTTTTTGCGCTTCCAGCGATCAAAGCGTTCACGAAGGCTTCGCCGCTTTCGATAATCTGAAAGTCTATACACTCATCAAGGACATTTTCCTGAGACCGACTAATGGCGAAATCGCCGCCGGTCAGACACAGGACTTTCGGATGAGACTCGATATGGACAAATTCCAGCCCGGCACCTTCACCGCGCTAACCGTTCTAATGTACGAATATAACTATGGGGATTGGTGGGATTACAATCGCGTCATCCAGAGATCCAAATTCGAGGTTCTGAACCGTAAACCGAAAGCAGTCAACGATACGCTCAACGTCGTTTCCGGTGATATCGTCAATGTGTTCCACCTGATGAACGCCGCTCTCGAAAATGACTATGACGAAGACAACGACGAACTGTTTATCTATGACGTTTCCGATCCGCTTTACGGTTCGATTAAAAACTTGGACGTCTGGAATCCATTCAAAGAATACAATGAAGAAAACTTCCCGATTTTCTACGTCGCTCCGCTGAATTATGATGGCTTAGACATAATGTCATATGGACTCACCGATGAGTATGATGTCGATGTAGCCAGAATATTCATTAGAGTCGCGGCTCAGCCGAAGTTCGTCACCGGCATCCAACAACAGTACACCTTCCTCGAAGACGATTCGCTGATTCTCAACACCATCAAAATGGCGGCAGGCGTCGGCGGAATGGACAAGGATCTGTACGTTTGGGCAAAAAATATAGACAATAAGATCAAGATCACCGTTCGTAAAAAACTCAACCGAATCAAACTCGAAGCGATGAGTCCGAATACATGGGGACAAACAACAGTGACGTTCTACGTCGGACACGGGACAGTAGCAATTGACTCGCTGAAAACCACTTTCGTCATCGTTCCGGTCAACGATCCGCCGGTTGCCAAGTTCAGCACCAATGCGGATAACAACACCGTGACGTTCGTCGATGAATCCAATGACATGGCCGATCCCGAAGGCGCAATCGTCAGCTGGAACTGGGAATTTGGCGATGGTACGACCAGTACCGACAAGAATCCGGTTCATATTTATACGACTATCAACACGTATAACGTCAAACTGACGGTTACGGATAACGGAAACGCCTCTACGACCTATGAGAGTATTGTAGTCGTTTCATCAATTCTCGCCGTTGACAAGTTGGCCGAACTGCCAACCAAGTTTGAACTGGCGCAGAACTTCCCGAACCCGTTCAATCCGATCACGAACATCGCCTATGCCCTTCCGGAACGGTCGATGGTCAAGATCGCGATTTATGATATCCTTGGGAAGGAAATCGTCACATTGGTCAATAAGACCGAAGACGCCGGTTATCGGACCATTCAGTGGAACGGCACTGACAAATTCGGTAGCCCGGTCAGTACCGGTATTTATGTTTATCGAATTCAGGCTGGAAAATTCATCCAGACCAAGAAGATGGTATTCATGAAATAGTCCCCTTTCGTTCTTTTCAACAGGAAGCCCTTTTCGAGCAATCGGAGAGGGCTTCTCTCTTTGGGGAAGGTTGATTAGGCTTGTCCGCCTCCGGCGAATTGATTAGGCAGATTGTGGTTTTACCTTCACATTGCATTAATGTCCGAATGACTTAATGACGCCTGATCGTCTCACAATATTCGCCGCCGCTTGTTCTTTTCCTTGACTATTTACATCTCATTCCTTAGTTTCCGTCGTTATGAAAAAACAGTATAATCGATAGATGAAAAAATAAGGAGGAAACCTTGAGCGATCAGAAATTCAGACCTTATGTTCCAGCAGAGTCGAACATGAAAGAATTCACACTACGCGCATTGTTGCTCGGTTTGGTCATGGCCGTCGTCCTCGGCGCGGCAAATGCATATCTCGGCTTGAAGGCGGGAATGACGATTGCGGCGACATATCCGGCTGCGGTGATCGGTATGGCTGTACTAAAATTGATGAAGGGTACAATTCTGGAGGAAAACTTCGCACGAACCGTCGGTTCGATCGGCGAGTCGGTAGCCGCTGGAGCGATCTTCACTATTCCGGCTTTCTTGATTGCCCGCGTCTGGACGGACTTTTTCACATTTAAAAACTACATGATTGCAACTGCGATCATGTTCGTCGGCGGCATCGTCGGTATTCTGTTCGTTTCGATCCTCCGCCGCGTAATGGTCGAAGACAAAGACCTGCCGTTCCCGGAATCAGTTGCGGCGGCTGAAATTCACAAAGCCGGGCGTTCCGGCAAGAGCGGCGCCAAATATCTCTTCTGGGCGATGGGACTCGGCGCGCTGGTTCAGATATTAAAACAGGTACAATTTTTCGCAACAAGCTGGGAAAAATTCGTCCACTTTTCGCTGGGAAAACTCGGACTCGGTAAAGATATCGTCCAGACCGGCGGCGGCGCGGTACTCAGCACGCCCGGCGTCAGCCCGGCTTACATGGGCGTCGGTTATATTATCGGACCGAATCTTTCGGCGCTGAACTTCACCGGCGGTTTGCTGGCGTGGGGATTATTCGTCCCGGCATTGTTGTTCTTCCTCGGACCGCAGATTAACGTTCAAGAGCGAGTTCATGATAAAATTTTCAGTGAAAATTTATCGGCACGTGTCGAACTCACCATTCAAAGCCAAAATCCGGCTTACACGCAAGCAGAGATCGATAAGAAAACGAAGGAAAGCGTTTCGGTTCTGCTGACGAATCTCGACAAAAAACAAATGACACCGGAACAACAGGCGATTTATGATGAAGTTGTGATGAAGACAGGCACTTTTATGGAAACCGCGAACGCCAAAACCGATCCTGCAATTGTAGCCGAATATAGTTCTCTCGAAGAGGAATCGTGGATCGATGCCGGAAATGATGTTTGGAGAGGCATCGTCCGAAAAATTGCCATCGGGGGTATGTTGATGAGCGCGGCATATACTCTTTATAAAATGCGTAAGAACCTGAGTAAAGGTCTCGGCCGGGCGGTCAGCGATGTTCGGAAATCGACAAAAGGCTCGAAGGCTCAGGAAGCGCGCACCGATAAGGATATGAACTTCAAGTGGGTATTTATCGGAATTCTTCTTGCCGCCGTTGCGACATTCGTCATTTATTACTACTTCTGCCAGGATTTTACGGGTGCACTGGTTGCCACGATTGTAATGATCGTCGCGGGTTTCTTCTTTTCAGCGGTTTCGGGAAATTTGGTCGGACTCATCGGTTCGAGCAATAATCCAATCAGTGGATTGACGATTTCGACATTACTTATAGCGGCGCTTTTAATGGTTGCGCTTGGCGTTAAAGGTATGTCGGGTGTCGCCGCCGTTCTGGGTGTTGCGGCAGTGATTTGTGTCGCCGCGGCTGTCGCCGGCGAGATGTTGCAAGACTTAAAAGTTGGACATATCCTCGGTGGTACGCCATGGAAGATGCAGATCGGCGATATGTTTGGAATTTTAGTCTCTGCCTCCGTCATGTTCTTCCCGCTATTGATCCTTCATCAGGGCGATATCAACATGGGCGGAACCGGTCTCGGCGGAAAAGCTTACCCGGCGCCACAAGCGAGTCTGATGGCGATTCTAGCCACAGGAATCGTGGCAGGTGATATGGCATGGCCGTTGATCATCGTCGGTATTCTCATGGCGGTTGGATTGATTTTAGTTAAAGTGAAAAGCCCGATGCTGGTTTGCGTGGGTATGTATTTACCGCTGGAAACCTCTTTTGCTATCTTTATCGGTGGTCTGATCAAAGGGATCGTCGATAAGTTCGCTGAAAAGAGAAAACTGAACAACGCACAGAAAGCCCGAACGGAAAACAACGGCGTCTTACTAGCTTCCGGACTCATCGCAGGTGAGGCATTGATCGGGTTACTTTTCGCGTTATTCGCAGTACTCGAATGGAGAACGCCCGTGATCTTCAAAAATCCGTCGTTCTTAGTCAGCCTGTTAGTGTTCGTCATCATCGGTTATGTATTGGTAAAAATCCCGTTGAAAAATGCGGGTAAAGCCGACGAACCGGCACCACCGTCCGCGGTCATGTAAAAGAAAGTGTTTCGTTATTTTAAAACAAAAACAACAGGGCGAGGCGTCGAATATCAGTCTTTATGATCTGATTCCTCGCCCTCTTGTCCAATCCGAAGACGGAAACGATGGAAACATTACACTCCTGCAGCCGAAATTCTCCAGCCGATTCGGACGGAAAATTCTCACACCGAGAATGAAAAACCCCTACTTCCACGTCAAACTCGATATGTTGGGTTCTTCCGTTTGGAAGAAGATCGACGGTACGAAAAATGCCGGGAAAATCGCCGACGAGATCGAATCCGAACTCGGCAATCAATACCCGTCGTTGAACGAGCGCATCGGAAAATTCTTCAGCCTTTTGAAAAAAGCAAAATTTATAGAGATGTGAAACCATGAGTGAAAAAATTAAAATTACCGAAGAGTTTATTCGCGGACTTCCGAAGACGGAACTGCATTGTCATCTCGACGGTTCTTTACGGTTAGACTCCATTCTCGACCTCGCCGAAAAAGATAATGTCGCTTTGCCGACACGTGATCGCGACATTCTACTTAAAATGGTGAGTGTGACAGGTCCGAGTATCACGCTTCCGGAATATTTAAAGATGTTCGACATCACACTGAGCGTTCTGCAAACGCCGGAAGCCTTGACTCGCGCCGCTTATGAACTTGCCGAAGACGCTAGCCGCGAAAACACGCTCTACATTGAAGTACGCTACTCGCCAATTCTTCATAATGAACACGGAATGACGACGATGGAATCCGTCGATGCCGTTATTAAAGGCCTGAAAATGGCGGAAAGAGATTTCAAAATCAAGACCGGCGTCATCATCTGCGGAATTCGGAGCATCTCGCCGGAAATTTCATATCGACTTGCCGAGCTGGCTGTCGCATTCAAAAACCGTGGTGTTGTCGGTTTCGATCTCGCAGGAGTCGAAGAAAACTTTCCGGCCAAAGACCATCGCGATGCATTTAACCTGATCCTGAAAAACAACATCAATACAACGCTTCATGCAGGTGAAGACTATGGCCCGGAATCGATCCATCAGGCGGTTCATTACTGCGGCGCGCATCGCATCGGACATGGAGTCCGACTCAAAGAAGACGGCGATCTGCTCAACTATATCAACGATCACCGTATTGCTCTCGAAATGTGCCTAACGAGTAATGTTCACACCGGAAGCGTAAAAAGTTATGCAACTCATCCATTCAAGTTTTACTTCGATTACGGCCTGCGCGTCACGCTGAACACCGACAACCGACTGATCTCCAACACAACGCTGACGAAAGAATACATGCTGGCGCATGAGTATTTCAATTTCAATGTCCGCAATTATAAGGAAATCATCATCAGCGGATTCAAGAGCGCATTTCTCCCGCATCGCACAAGGATCGAGATAATCCGCCAGATCGCCGACCAGTTGGATACATTCATCTCAGTTTGAGAAGGTAATTTTGGCCGCGGATTAACGCAGATAAACTAAGAGTAAGAAAAGTAATTGGTTTTCACTGAGTCAGATGATTTTAGGGTTCTACTTTTACAATTCATCTAAAACAGTCAGATTAAAACTCCTCTGCTCATAAGCCTGAACGGTACCGTCGCAGGTCCACCACGATAAATTTAATTGGACTACTGTTTCACCTGTTCTAATTCCGATTATAGAAAAGCCCTTACCTTGTTGATCCAATATATGATTATAATTTAGATGAGCAATCGAAGTATCATTAACTGATGGAATTATAGTGGGGTATTCTATCGATCCACTTCCTGACGGATCCCATCGTAATTCATAATATTCTCGTAAATCAAGGTTTAAAATTTCATTAACTGATATTGTTGTGTCAGGTACTATCTTCTTTTCATAAAAATTAATAACATCATGATTTTCATCAAAAAAACAGGAACAAAAACTTATCAGAATGATTATGAGTATGATAAAGACGAACAGAATGTTTTTAATCATAGTCCTCATTTTTCACTTCTATAATTGAACTTGCCTTCCACCACCGCTATCTCTTCCTCCGTCAGCCCGTACATTTTTTATAGAGGCTCATCTAACGCTTCGCGGACTCTTGTCCAGACTTCCATCGGTTTGTACGGCTTCTGAATAAAAGCTTTCAATCCGCGGGAAAGCAGATCGGATCTCTTATCCGGTTCAATGTAGCCGCTGGCGATGATCACCTTCACCTGCGGATTCGCCACGATAAGCCGTTCAAAGAGTTCTATTCCGTTTATGATGGGCAAGCCGATGTCGCTGATGATTAAATCGATTTTTGAACCTTGTTCGCCGTATTTCTGCAAAGCGGCTTTACCGTCAACAGCAGTTTCCACGTGATACCCTTTTTTCTCCAGGACTTCTTTTAAAAAATCCTGCACCATCTCTTCATCTTCTACGATGAGGATCGTTTCGTTTCCGCCAACGATGTTTTCCTTGACATGATCTGTCGATATTTCCAGCGATTCGGCGTCTTGAGGAACGGGCAGATAAACAGTAAATGCCGTCCCTTTTCCCAAAGCGCTGTCAACCAGAATGAAACCATGATGCTCTGTTACGATGCCATAGACAATCGAGAGTCCCAGACCGGTTCCTTTTCCAATATCTTTCATCGTGAAGAATGGATCAAAGATGCGCTTGATTGTCGCTTCACTCATGCCAGTGCCGGTATCCGAAATTTTGATCCGAACATATTCTGAGGCCGATGCCTGCGGCAATAGTAAACTGACTGCATCGCCCGCCAACATATCTGTCTGGATCGTCAGCGAACCGCCATCAGGCATGGCGTCGCGGGCGTTCACGCAAAGGTTTAGTAAAACTTGATGAAGTTGGTCGGCGTCGCCCAATATAAAAGGCACCTTGCCCTTTTGAATCTTGACTTCAATTATTTTCGGGAAGGTTTCGGCAATTAATTTCATCAGTTCTTCGATGATCTGGTTAATACTGACCGCCTGCAAACTGGGTTCGGTCTTTCGGGCAAATGTCAACAGTTGTTTGACCAGCGTGGCGCCGCGCTGTCCGGTTTTTTGGATCGCCTGAAGGCTGTTGGTCTCCTGCCCTGTTTTTACGCCTTTCATTTCAATCAGAGAAGCATGACCGATGATGATCGCGAGGATGTTATTGAAATCGTGGGCGATGCCGCTGACGAGCGTACCCAAACTTTCAAGTTTCTGGGCGTGCTGAAGCTGTGCCTCAAGGCTTTTCTTAATCTTCTCAGCCTGCTTGCGCTCGGTGATGTCATGATTGACGGAGATCGTTCCGGATAAATTACCCGCTGAATCTTTCAGAACCGAGATAGTGCTTTGTACGGCAATGGTTTTTCCGTCTTTGCAATGGTGTATCATTTCACCTGACCAGATGCCATCCCGATCTATTTTATCAAACACTTCTTCTCTGGACTGGTTGAGATACTCGGGTTGCAGGATGTCATGGAATTTCTGACCGAGAAGTTCTATCGCTTTCCAACCATAAATCCTTTCTGCGGCATTGTTCCATGCCTTAATTCTACCGTCAGCGTCCGATGCAATAATCGCGTCAAACACATTCTGCAATAAATAAGCCTGATAGCGGATTTGCTCCTCCGCTATCTTACGCTCGGTGATGTCCTGGGTGGTCCCATACATCCAGATCGCCTGGCCGTGTTCATCACGAATAACTTCCCCTTCATCGTGAATATACCGGACTGAGCCATCCAACCGAACGATTTTATAATCCATGCTATAGGGGGCATTTTCATTGATTGCAGCACTCACGGCCTGCTGAAAACGCTTTAATTCTTCTGGCGGAAAAACTAGAGATGCTTCTGCGAGATTTATGGATGTACTTGAAGAAAAACCCATGATGTTATACATTTCTTCTGACCAATGAAGGTCATTCGTGGACAGGTAATTTTCCCAATTGCCAACGTGAGCGATGCGTTGAGCTTGGGTGAGCTTATCATTCAACTCCTGCAAAGCCTTTTCTGCCTGCTTGCGCTCGGTGATGTCCTGGGCGAGGATGGCGATATTTCCAGCCATCGGCACAACGACGAGTCGGAACGAAGTCGGCTTTGGCGTACTTTCGCCGGAATAATCGGCCTCGAGGATGCAAGTCTCCCCTGATTCCGCGACCTGCTGATAGGCTCTCAGTATTGGCGTGCCGCGGTGGTTGGGGAACAACTCAAGCAGGCGCTGACCTACCACCCCTTTCGGATCGGTGCCGTTCAACCGCGCAACCGCGTCATTCTCATAAATCCAGGTGAAATCGACAACTCGCTCCTGAGCATCACGTACTGGTTGAAGGATTGTGAACCCATCGGGGGACATATCCTGCGCAATACGGAATTGTTCTTGGCTCTCCCGCAATGCCTCTTCCACCTGCTTGCGTCTGGTGATGTCGCGGATACTGCCCACGATTTTTTGTTGATGGCTTAAGGCATCCAGGTGGAGAGATGAAGTAATGGAACAGGGAATCAGGGAGCCGTCTTTGTTCCTGAGCGCTATCTCAAAATCAGTAACGGCGCCATGTTCCTTTAATGCCGTCAGAAGAACCTTTCGTCGTTCCGGATCGGCATAGAATTCAGACATCGATCTGCCGATTAAATCTTTCCGGCGATACTGACCTTTCGAGAGGATCTCGATGGATGGGCTGATTTCGAGGATTGTCCCTTCCTCTGTAGCTTCATAGTAGGCGTCCTGCACATTCTCGAAAATGCCGCGGAATTTTTCTTCGCTCACTCGCAACGCATCCTCCACCTGCTTGCGCTCGGTGATGTCGCGGAAGATAGAGAGTTGCAGTTTGCGATCTTTAATTTCTATCGTCGAGTTGGATACACCAAACCAGACAGTTCGGCCATCATGAAGAGTTACCCGGCGTTCGAAACTCGGAAGGATGGTGTCTGATTGAAAGCGCTCGATGTGCAAAGCAAGAATCCGTTCGCCGGTTTCGGGACTATAAATGACCGATAAGGGTTTGCCTTCCATCTCAGCGTTAGTCATACCCACCATCTGACAGTAAGCTTGATTGACACGGACAATGTTGCCATTGGCATTGCACAGGCGCATACCATCTCGGCTATTTTCCCAGATAGATCGAAATTGCACTTCGGAGTTTCGTAGCGCTTCCTCCGTGCGCCGGTGTTCGGTAACATCACGGATAATGGCGAAGGTTGCCGACTCTCCGTTGTAATCGATAATTCTGTATCTTACATCAACATCAATGACTGTCCCATCTTTTTTCAGAAAGGTGGTTTCATATTGATATGGTTCAGGCTTTCCGGCCTCACGATTTTTCTTCCGTTCAAGGAGTTCCCGGATTCCCTGTTCGGTAAAAATTTTGTGGGAATTCACGTTCATTATTTCATCCAACGTATATCCCAGCATTTCAGCAAACTGAGCATTGGAAAACATAATCCGTTCATGTTGGGTAATTTCAATGCCATCGTATGCATTTTCGACGATCAGACGGTATTTCTCTTCGCTCTCGCGCAGGGCTTCCGCCGCCTCTTTTCGGGCCTGTTCGGCAGACAGGCGTTCGGCTTCCATGGCCATCGAGTCCAGCGCGAAAGAAATGTCCGCGCCGATTTCTTCCAGCAGATGCTGTTGCTCTTCGTTAAAATAACCGGGCTCGGTAGCGTATAGATTGAGTACGCCAATCACTTTTCCATTAAGTTGGAACGGCACAGCGGCAGAAGAACGATAGCCACGTTTCAGGGCTTCGTCCCGCCACGGTAACATTTGAAGAGCGGTTTCAATGTCATCACTCACGACGATCTTTCCATTGAGAGCGGCTTGCCCGATGGGTCCTTTACTGTAAGGACTATCCTTGCTTAAGACAATGTTGATTTTTTCCAGATAGCCGTCTTCATAGCCGAAATATGCTACCGGTTTTATTGTGCCTGTTAGTTCATCAATCAGACCGATCCAGACCATGCGAAAGTCGCCATGCTCAACCGCTATTTGGCAGATGGCTTTAAATAATTCTTTGCGATCGTGAAGTCTTACTATGGCCTGATTGGCCTCGCTAAGTGTGGAATATAAGCGGTTGACGCGCCGCAGCTCTTCCTCGGCGCGTTTGCGCTCGGTAATATCATGCAAAGAACCGAACAGGCGCACGGCTCTTCCTTGCTGTCCCATTTCTGCATAGCCGCTGGCCAGGCAGATCCGCATTGTGCCATCCCTGCAAATGGCGTGCAGTTCCAGTTCGTACGGGACGCCATGGCTGACGGCATTGTCCACAGCCTGCCTGAGTTTTTGCATATCTTCCGCAGGGTAGAGTTTCGGATGCTCTGCAAAGGAGGGCGTGCCCTCCTGCGGGTCTATTTGGAAAATGCGGAACAATTCATCCGACCACGTCACGGTGTCCGTCGCAACATCCCATTCCCAACTGCCGATGTGTGCGATGCCTTCTGTGCGCGCCAACATTTTCTGCTTGAACCGCATCGCATCTTCCATCTGCTTATGTGCGGTGATATCGTGCGCAGAAGAGAGTGCGCCAACCACGCTTCCATCCGCATCCTTGAGGGTCCGGCATTGCCAGGCCAGAAGACGCTTTTCCCCATCCTTGCGCCTCTGCCAACTCTCAACATAGACTACATCTTCCCGTCCGTGGAAGAGAGGTTCTACAACATTATAGGTATCCTGTTTGCCTTCAAAGTAGAAATCCGCTTTTTTGCCGATCACGTCCTTGCCAAAAAACTCAAAGCCGGCCGGGTTGGCCCAGGTATAGACCTTGTTCCCGTCCACCTCCATGAGAATATCTGGAATGGCGGACAGGATGGCTTCCTGGCGTGCGGTAAGGGTACGCAAGGCTTCCTCTGCCTGTTTGCGCTCGGTGATGTCTTCTACTGTACCGTCATAATACAGAGTTTTCCCATTGGAATCACGGATAGCGCGGGCGCTTTCACGGACAGAGATAACCGACCCGTCGTGCCGTTTCCAGGCGGATTCAACTCCCCGGATTTCCCCATCTTTTTCTATCAGTTCGATAAATTTGGCTCGTAGATAGGAAGGTTCGAAACCATCTTTTTCAAGGTTGCGGGAACTTAACTCCTCAAAGGATGAGTAGCCGAGCATGTTGACCAGAGTCGGATTAGCGAGAAGAATTTTCCCGTCTTGTGTCGTTCGATAGAGACCGATGGTGGCATTTTCGTACAGACTGCGGAAGCGTGACTCACTCTCCCGCAGGGCTTCCTCAGTCCACTTGCGCTCGGTGATATCACGGATGTACGCGCCAATTCCTATTTTATTCTCAGCGAGTTCGACAGGAAACTTCATCGTCTCATAGTATCGGCTCCTAACAACTTCTTCAGAAATCAGAATATCGTTAGAACGCAGTGTTTGTTCATCCGTTTTTCTGCACTCCGCCGCAGACTTTTCGGCCATCAGATCAAAATCGGTACGTCCGATGATTTCACTCTCAGTCTTGTCGTAGAACTTACATAAAGCACGATTTGCAATGATATGACGGAAACTCTCATCTTTCAGATAAGCCATGTCTAAAGTCGAATCAAGGAATATTCTTATCCGTTCTTCACTTTCCCGTAGTTCCTCCTCAGCCTGCCTGCGCTTGGTGATGTCAATCACCACTGCGCGGCACGTTTCATGCGAATCATCTGAGACAGCTTCGATCTGCGCCCAAAACGATTCGGTTTTACCTTTTAGCAGTTCCACTTCGCAGGTTTGCTTTTTGCCGTCGGCAGAAAATACTTTTTCATGAAAAGCGCTGAAAGCAGGGCGGGATTGCGGAGATACAAAGAGTCCGAACCGGCGTGTGAGCAGTTTACTGCGCTCCTCACCCAGCAGAGTCGTTCCCGTCAAATTGACCCGGCTGATCGCGCCATCGCGCGTCAGTGTGAAGTAACCGACGGGCGCAAAATCATACAAATCAGTAAATTGACGCTGGATTGCTTCCGACTCTTCCCGCGCCTGCATCAGTTCCTCGTTTTGCATCTCCAATTCGATCTGATGCACCTGCAATTCGTGAACAAGGCGGATGGTGTCCGCGTCTGTCAGGGGAGTTGCCGCAGTTTTTCGTTTGCCCAGTTTCTTTTCCGCCTGCTGGCGAAGATCGTTTTTTTTCATGGCGTTTCCCTTTCGAGTAATTACCACTTACCAACTACCATTTACCACTTACTTCGCCCTCAACTCCGCCTCCAGCTTCTTGGAAACGGTGATGTCCGTAAACGTGATGACTACGCCGTCAATCATATTCTCCAGCGTGCGGTAGGGCAGGATGCGCGTGCCGAACCAATCGCCATCGGGGAGCAATATCTGCCGATCCACTTTGACCAGCGTCCGCAGGACTTCGCGTGCGTCATCCGCCAGTTGCGGGTAGAGCAGCGCCGAGGCGATGTCGGTGATCGGGCGTCCCACGTCGGCGGGAATCAATTGGGTGATCTTGCTGGTCTGCGCGGTAAAACGCCGCACGCGCAGATTGTTATCCAAAAAAAGCGTGGCGATGTCGGTGCTGTCGAGCAGGTTCTTCATGTCGTTATTTGTGTGCGAGAGTTCATCCACGTTAGCTTGCAATTCGTTATTGACCGTTTGCAATTCCTCGTTCATGGACTGCATCTCTTCCTTCGAGGTGGTCAACTCTTCGTTGGTCGATTGCAGTTCCTCGTTGGCTGATTTAAGTTCCTCCTGTGAGGTCTGCATTTCTTCGCGGATGGTTTGCACTTCCTGCTGCGCCTGATTGAGTTCCCGCTCCAGTTCCTCCATGTGCGCGCTTTTCGTTGTGACGCGCCCCGGCTTGCCGCCCGCTTTGACGATGATCGGCGCGGCGACATCGGTAAAGACCACCATTACCATCCCGTTCAAGGCGTTTTTTTCGCGGATGGGTTGGATGGTGACGTTGACAATTTGGGTGCCGCCATTGGTGCCGACGACAATATTTTTGAGTGTGACCGTCTCTTTTTGCGAAGTAGTCACGGTTTCTGCACGGGAGCGCAACGCTTTTTGGAAAGCGTTGGTCAGTTCGTAGCGCAAGCCTTCACGCGCCATGGCAAGGATATTCCAGTTGACCTTGCCAGCCGCCGCCTCCAAATATTTTCCCGTGCGCCCGCTGATGTAAATAATGTCACCCGTCTCATTGGTCAACACCGCGGCTGGAGAATATGTCTGCAAGAGTAATTGATCTGCCAGCGTCTGCAAGTTAGGAGTCGGTTTTTGCGTCTTCTCTGCCTTGCCCTGTCGAGCCGAAGTGGACAGGATCGGAAAATCAATTGCCCGCTCAGACAGACTCGCTTCCAGCCGCCGATAGAGGCGCGTTTTGGAATCCAGCGCTTCGAACAGTTCGTTAAATCCGCCCACGGTTTCAGAACTACCTAAAAACAGAATCCCGCCCGGGTTCAGGCTGTAGTGAAAGAGCGGCAGGAGTTTCTTCTGCAGTTCAGGCGTCATATAGATCAACAAGTTGCGACAACTCAAAATATCGAGTTTGGTAAAGGGCGGATCCATGATGAGGTTCTGCTGGGCAAAGATGACCATCTCGCGAATGTCTTTTACCACCCGATAGCCGCGCTCGGTTTTGACGAAGAAGCGGCTCAGGCGTTCGGGCGAAATATCGGCGGTGATACCCGCTGGGTACAGACCCTCGCGCGCCTTCTCGATGGCTTTCTGATCCAGGTCGGTGGCGAAGATTTGCAGGCTAAAGTCTTTGAAGGTCTTGCGCGGCTTGAACAAATCCAACGCCTCTTTGAAAAGCATCGCCAGCGAATACGCCTCTTCGCCGGTGGAACAACCCACCACCCACGCCCGCAAAGCCTGCTCGGGGGCGCGCTCCGCCAACAGGGCGGGCAGGGCGGCGGCTTTCAACTGTTCCCAGGCGGCAGGGTCGCGGAAAAAACTCGTCACGCCTATCAACAACTCGTTGAAGAGCGTTTCCACTTCCGACGGATTCTCGCGCAGGAAGCGCACATACGCGGCGATATTATCCATATGGTGCAAGCCGATGCGCCGCTCGATGCGCCGATAGACGGTGGTCTTTTTGTAGAGCGAAAAATCGTGCCCCGTTTGCGCGCGCAGGATCAGCATCACTTTTTCGATGGAACTCTTCGCCTGGTCTTCATCCAGCAGGTTGGGTTTGGCGAAGAGCGGCGCGTGGTGAATAAAGGCGCTGATACTGGCGGGCAGTTCGTTCACGGGCGCAATCACATCTGCCAGCCCGGCGTCAATCGCGCTGCGCGGCATCCCGTCAAATTTTGCCGTAACAGGTTCCTGCACAAAAACACTGCCGCCCTTTTCTTTGATGGCGCGCAGTCCCAGCGTGCCATCCGACCCCATGCCCGAAAGGATCACGCCGATGCTGTGTTCCTGCTGGTCTTCTGCCAGCGCGCGGAAGAAGAAATCAATCGGCAGTCGCAGTCCGCGCGGCGCCAGCGGAGCCAACAGGTGCAGGACTCCGTGCAGGATGGACAAATCCTTGTTGGGCGGGATGACGTACACGCAGTTCGCTTCGACGTGTATCCGATCCTTGACCTGAAAAACCTGCAAGTTGGTGCCACGCTGGAGCAGTTCCACCAGCATCCCCTTGTAAGTCGGGTCGAGATGTTGAACGATGACAAATGCCATGCCGCTGTCAACTGGCACGTTGGCGAGAAAAATTTCCAGCGCCTCCAGTCCGCCCGCAGAGGCGCCGATGCCGACGATGGGAAAACCTGATTTCGTGCTATCAACTTTCGTTGTCAACTTTTTCGGAGATTTGATTTCTGACATTGAGCCGGTCTTCGACTTTTTTACCATAATATCCATTTCCCCTGAATTTTATTTTCTTCCTTTACAACAACGGTTGCATCGCAAAAGAAAGGCGTTAAAATCCACTGGCTTGAGGGCGAGATTCCCTTTACCGAGGTATTCATTTTCCAGTACTTTAACCGAAATTTTCACTATTAAATATAGAATCAATTATGGTCGATAGCAAGTTATGCTTAATGCTATAAAGTCAGCATTCGATATTAGCGCCAGATATTGTAATAGATTTTAGAAAAAACTGCCTCTTCAATTAGTCTTACTGTACTCTAAGAAATAGGAAAAGTCACCAAGTTTAACAATCGTTTTGGTCTCTTGGCGTGTCGAATCCATTCAATCACAGAGTTATAAAATTAATAACTGTATCATTTAGAGAAAGATAAATCGAATGCCCGATAACGAGTAACCGAGGCTTATCTGCCCTCAGGAGGTCACTTCCCCGGCAGATCCATCACCATCTGCCATGCAGCGATTTCGATAGATTTTGCCAGAGAGAGCGTTTCGGACTGAAACCGGACGTCCGTTTTCCGAAGTCCGTTACGGATGAGCTGATATGCATCCTCAAATTGATTCAGTTGGTCGGAAGAATCGACCTTTAGTTTGATCCGTTTGGCTTTCAGTAATTTCCCTGTTCGGAACTCGGATTTCTCACGCAATTCGACATCAATCTGGATTAGCGCGGATTCCATTCGCTCGGTTCGCTGATAATTCTTTAGAAACAATGTATAGTCTTCGCCGATTTCAAGAGTGCCAGCCCAGCGTGATTGCGTCAGGATCAGTGTTGTTGCCAGTTCGATCGGTAACAGGTCGGCTTTATCGTTAAATGAAGTTTTAATATCGAAATAAATCCGACTTTGCGCAGATGCCGTCGCCGTTACGATAAGCATTACACTTAAAAAGAGAAATTTTGTACGAATTGACTGAAACATTTTTTATTTACGGACAACTGCGAATTTGGCGACTGTCGCATCTCCTTCCGGTGTAAAAGCCAGGCAAAGGTAAATTCCGCTGGAAACCAGATGCCCGTTCTCATCCCTTCCGTTCCAGAAAGCCTGTTGCCCAAAAACATTTCCATTACTCGATGTTAATTTGCGGACAATCGTTCCGTCAAGCGTCATGATTTTCACTTCGGATTCCTGAAGGAGTTCATCGATAACCATCGGTTCTGCACTGGGAATTTTATACGGCGATGGGAATATTTTCAGCGCTTTGTATTGATCCCCGTAAGAAGCGTAGGGAGACTTGTAGATCGAAATTCCTTTGGTTGTCGCAAGGTAGGTCAATCCTCTCGGTGAATCGAAAGCAATATCGAGGATCGTATTATCGAGAATTTCTGAATTATTCGTCGTAAAACCTTCGACATCATTCAGCCAAACGCCATCGTGGGTGTAAACTTTCACGCCACTTCCGACAGTCGCGATCCATTTATTATTCATACCATCTACACGAATACGGCACTCTTTGGCGAATGGAATGCTCGTCAACACCGCTGATTCGATTCTGCTGAAATACGCTGTTGGGAAATTCGACGCAACGGTTGCCTGCTGAATCCCGCCTGCAGTCATGATCCACAACTGTTCCTCACGATCGAATCTCAATTCAAACACGGAATTATTTTCCAATCCATCGGAAGTTGAAATCCAGTACCATTCATCGTCGCTTTTATCACCCAGCGTTTCATTATAATCCAGAACGATAATTCCGCCATTTGACGACGCAACAGCGCTGGAATGTGCAAGAGCGCCGAACCAAATACGACCTTCCGAATCGAATTCTATCGAGGTGATATGATAACTAAGATAACCATGTGACTCGGCGATCGAAAAATGATACCACTTATCATCGGGAGAAAGAACAGCAACGACACTGTCGTTCTGCGCGTACTGGTTGGCGATCCAAAGATTATCGGATTTGTCGAAAGCAAGACCGGCAATCCCAAGATAACTATTGTTACCGCCTCTTCCCTCCGACGCTGCCAACTTCCCGTTTGTCGTATCATAAACTGTATAATTTGCGAGATCATCAGGATTGAATCGCAGGAGCCCGCCACCGCGCTCTGCACTCAAATATGCACCGTATAGCGAGGCAAAATAATCTCCATCGCTTTTTCGTTTTAGTAAAGTATAGATTCGACCGGAAAGTGTGTAAGCTATCGTATCGGCTACAAAATAATTCCAATTGTCTTCTGAATGGTCGTGAATTTTGACGCCGTAGAATTCTTTGTGAATATTATACCAACCTTTATCGGTAAAAAAACTGATTCCGTTGTTCGTCCCGGCAACCAACTGACCATCATTATCTACAAAAAGAGTTGTATAAGCATTGTCCAATAATGTATTCGGTGTGTAATATTCTCCATTATCCGTATCGAAATACCAAAGTCCTTTCGTCGAAGTTCCGCCCCACAAAACACCGGCGCCTTCATGGACAGTTTTTAGAACATCCTCAGAAGAAAGTTGTGTCCATGATTGATCGGCATTCAGCCGAAAAACACCCGTGCTTGTCGAAACGATCAGCCGCCCGTTTGAATCGACGGTCAGAGACCGAATCGTTCGATTCAACGTATTGCTAACGATCGTTTGATCGGCAACCTGATAAATCGTCGAACCGCTGTTGGCGATGATTTTTCCGTTGTAAACAACGGCGTTAGCAACATTATTAGAACCATAGAAAGGCACGTTTTTCCAGACGGTATCAGGTTTGAAATCGGTGTGATTCAAATCGGTGTATATCAATCCGGATCCGGTGGAAATCCAAAGTGTATCATTGATGATGTTCAAGGCATTTATCGACGAAAATTCTGCCGGGAAATTGTTATAAAAATCCTTGTATTCATAGGAATTTCCGTTCTGTTTAAAGTGGAGAATTCCCCAATCGACGTTTTGCTGATATGCGGCAAATACCTGATCCTCGTAAATGACAATGGATGAAACGGAAGTTAAATTTTCACGCAGAATCGTCTCATCGAAAATCTTATCGACGGTATTAGTTTCCGGATTCCAGATATTGATTGCACCATTCGGAGAACTCATGCCTAACCATATCTTGCCGTTATTGTCTTCGGCAATGGAGGTAATATCAACCTTGCTCAGACCGTCCGATAACCCATATACGTCAAAACTTCCATCCGACCGATTGAACACCACCAGACCGCCACTGCTCGCGCCGTATATTTGTGCCGGTTGAACAAGAATATCGCGAATAGTTAGTAACGATGTGTAACTGTCCCATTCACCAACGATAGACTGACCCATCAACCAAACCGGAAGGAATAGGGCTGATAGGATTTTCAGACAATCCTTGGTCATTTTTTCATTATTCGGATAGAGCCGATAAGATTCGCCATTTCGATCATATTCAGGGCTGCGTCCCAGCCTTTATTTCCCGCTTTAGTACCAGCACGTTCCAGCGCCTGCTCAATATTCTCAGTTGTCAAAACTCCGAAAATGACTGGAACATCCGATTCCATGGCAAGTTTAGCGATACCTTTTGAGGCTTCGTTGGCGACCATCTCGAAATGCGTCGTCGCTCCACGAATCACCGCGCCGAGACAAATGACACCGTCGAAATTGTTCGATTTCGCGACTTCCCTTGCGACGCGCGGAATTTCAAATGCGCCCGGTACCCAGAAAATATGGATATTTTTTTCGTCCGCGCCATGTCTTCTCAGGCAATCCAGCGCACCTTCCAGCAATTCTTTAGTGATCAGATCGTTGAACCGGCTGGCAACGATCGCCACGCTCATTTTTTCGGCAGAGAGTACGCCTTCATGAATATTTGCCATTTTTCCACCTATTTGTTTTTTAAAATTAAATGACCCATTTTATCGCGTTTGGTTTTCAGATACTTTTCGTTGACCGGATTCGACGGAATTTCAATTGGTACACGCTCAATAACTTCGAGTCCGTAGCCCTGAAGTCCAACAATTTTTTTCGGATTATTGGTCAGCAATCGCATTTTTTTGATGCCGAGATCAGAAAGCATTTGCGCACCCATTCCGTAATCCCGCAAATCGGGAAGAAAGCCGAGTTTGACATTTGCCTCGACGGTATCCATCCCCTCTTCCTGTAATTTGTAGGCATCAATTTTATGCCGTAGTCCAATGCCGCGTCCCTCCTGTCTTAGGTATAAAATCGCGCCGCGTCCCGCTTTGGCAATCATCGCCATCGCTTTATGAAGTTGATCGCCGCAATCACATCGCATGGATGAAAAAACATCGCCCGTCAAACACTCTGAGTGAACTCTGACCAAAACCGGTTGGTCTGTTTTAACATCGCCGAGCACCAGCGCGACGTGTTCCTTTTCGGTCACCTTATCGAGATAAATGATGATCTTGAAATCGCCGTAGTTCGTCGGCAGATCAGCCTCGGTAACACGCTCGATGTAACGTTCGGTTCTTCGGCGATAATCGATAATACTCTCGACGGTGATGATCTTCACGCCGTGACTCTTGGCCAATTTTTGAAGCGCCTCGCCTCTTGCCATATTGCCGTCTTCATCCATAATCTCGCACATGACGCTGACCGGTTGAAGTCCTGCAAGTTTTGTCAGATCGACGGATGCTTCCGTGTGTCCGGTTCGGCGAAGCACACCGCCCGATCGCGCTATGATCGGAAAAACATGTCCGGGTCTGCCGAGATCGTCGGCTTTTGTATTTGGATCGACAATTGCCTGAATTGTCGCCGCCCGATCGAATGCAGAAATGCCGGTCGTCGTTCCCTTTTTCAAATCGACACTGACGGTAAATCGTGTATGGTGCAGAGCCGTGTTATCCTGAACCATCAGGCCGAGATCGAGTTCGCGGGCGCGCTCCTGTGTCAGACCGACGCAAAGCAAACCGCGCGCATATTTAGCCATATAGTTAACACTTTCCGGCGTCGCTTTTTCGGCGGCGAGAATAAAATCACCTTCGTTTTCCCGGTTCTCGTCATCGACGACAATTACGAACTTTCCGTTCTTAATATCTTCGACCGCTGACGGGACTGTATTAAATTTCATTACACTCATTCCTTTTCAATTGTAATTTCATGTTTCGGGTCACAGATTGGCATGAAAATATTTTCAACCTTTCCCAAATCCCCATTCCTTGATCTTCTCCGGTGTGAGTACGCTTTTTTCCGGATGCAGGAAATTATCGACGTATTTCGCCATCAGATCGATCTCAAAATTGATGAAATCACCGCCTTTTTTCAGGGAAAGATTCGTCGTTTTCAGCGTTGTCGGAATCAGAGCAATCGACACAAGCGAGCCTTCCTTTTTGGCAATCGTCAGGCTGATGCCATCAATGGCGATCGAGCCTTTTTCAACGATAAACCGGACAAATTCATCCGGGATTCTGATCATCAGAATCGCTGATTCTCCTTGAAATTTCCATAAAACGATTTCCGCGATACCATCGATATGTCCCTGAATAAAATGCCCGCCGAATCTTCCATTAGCCGCCATCGCGCGTTCCAGATTCACGTGATTGCCGGTTTTGATTATTCCAAGCATCGACCGCTGAAGCGATTCCTGAACCGCCTGCGCAGAAAATCGGTCCTTTGAAAAATCGACGACTGTGAGACAAACGCCGTCAACGGCAATGCTATCGCCGATCTTCAGATCATCCATCACGACCCGACAAGAAACGGAAAATACTTTTCCCTCTGGATTTGGCGTGATCCCAACGATTTCGCCGATTTCTTCGATCAATCCGGTAAACATCAGACGAGAGTTCCTTTTATAAAAATATCTTCACCGATTCTGACAGGCTCATTCCATTTCAACTGGATCGCTTCGTCGAGCGATTTCATCAATCCGCTGAATGCCATAATGCCGGTTCCCAGAATTTTCGGTGCAATGAACACTTGCAGTTCATCGATCAAACGTTCGGAAACGAGCGATCCGGCGACCTGTCCTCCGCCTTCGCAAAAAATTGAAGTAATCCCAAAACCTGCCAGCGCTTCGAGAGCCGCTTTCAGATCGATCCAGCCCAATTCGTTGCGCTCAGTCCGAATCACATGAACGCCAAGCGCTTTCATTTGTTTGATCTTTTCTTCTTTTTCGCCTGTCGAAACGACCAAAACCGTTCGCTGTTTGTACTCATCCGATACCAATTTCATCCGGAACGGCATGTTTAAAACGTCGTCGAGAATCACTCGATATGGAATAAATCCCGTACGATTTTCCGGTAATAATGACGGATCATCCTTGAAAACCGTCCCCATTCCGACCATTATCGCGTCAGATTTGAGGCGCTGTTCCTTGACATAAACACGCGAGGGTTCTGAAGTGATCCACCGGCTCTTGCCGGTGACGTCGGCAATGAAACCGTCAGCAGTCAATCCGAGTTTCAGTGTCACCCACGGCCTGTTTTTTTGAATCATGGAAAAGAAACCGCGGTTGGACTCTTTGGCTTGTCCCTCCAAAACCCCGACGGTCACTGAAATTCCGGCATTTCTCAACGCACGAATTCCTTCACCGTTCACTTTCGGGTTCGGATCGATGGTAGCGACAACGACTTCATGAACCCCGGATCGGATAATTGTATCGACACATGGCGGTGTTTTCCCGAAATAACAACACGGTTCGAGACTTACATAAAGCGTTGAACCGGCGACGTTTTCACCAGCATTGTGAATGGCTTCGATTTCCGCATGCGGTGCACCGAAGACATGATGATATCCTTCGCCAACAATTTGGCCGTCTTTAACGAGAACAGCGCCAACGACTGGATTCGGACTCGTCCATCCGCGTCCATTTTCCGCCAATTCCAGCGCTCTTTTCATCCATATTTCGTGCATCACCATAAAAAAATCCCGATTCTCCCGGGACTTTAAAAACTCTTCTTTCATCCGGACTCTTACCGTCGGTGCCGGGATTTCACAGGCTCTGTCCCATTTTTCAAGGACTCGCGGACTTTGACCGCCGGTAGGGACTTACGCCCTGCCCCGAAGAGGTGGTGTAAATTAATACATGCAATCTGGATATGCAAAAGATGTTACATGAGTCGAATTTTCCAATTGATTGGAAAATTATAGTCTCTCGACTGTTTTCCAGTTTTATGTTTTGAAAAAAACCTCTGAAATGACTATATTTCCGCCGCTTTTTAACCACAGAGAATTCCATTCTGAAATGGTTGCCGCTTTTAGATTACCGGAACTTCCTACTCAGTTGCAGGCAATCCAATAGCAAAACGAAACGTTTAACTTATTTTAGGAGAATCAATGAAGTACTATCGTAGAACAAAACGAGGGATGGTCATTACCGAAGACCTCAATGAGATATTTTCAACATGGCGAGTTGGCGAAAAATGGTTATTTGTCGGTCCGCATGACGACGATATTATCCTTGGCTCGGGGCTTCTGCTTCAGGCCGCGCTTAGAAATAACGTCGAAGTTTTCGCTCTCATTGCAACAGACGGACGTATGGGTTATTGCAATGCCGAACAGGAACACACAATCAGCCAAGTCCGTAAAAAAGAAACTTTGGATTCTTTCCGCATTTTAGGCCTTCCTGAAGAAAATATCTTCTTTGCAAATATTCCCGACTGTGATACGAATTCTTATATTGGCCGCAGGAAAGCAAAAACCGGCGATCCCGAGATAAAAGGATATACCGGTCTGCAAAATGCATTCACATATTTTTTACGAAAAGTCAGCCCGACGCGTGTCTTTCTGCCGACCGGCGCTGACCTGCATCCCGATCATAAAATTATTTATCAGGAAATGCTCATTTCACTCTTTCACGCTGGTGGCAACATCTGGCCGGAACTCGGTCTCGCATTAAAGAATGTTCCATGGGCGTATGAATTTTCCGTTTATTGTGATTTTGCAACACCTCCGACTATCAAAGTTCTGGCCGACGATCCGATCTTCCAGAAAAAACTCGAAGGCGTACTCGCGTACAAATCACAGGAACAGATTGCTTCGCTCGTTGAAAATCTCAAGAACGGAGGTCCTGTCGAGTTCTTCAAATCCGTCGATATGGCTTTCTATCATCCTGAAAATCACACAGCAGAATTCTAACGGATAACGATTGACAAGATACGGGAGATTTTCCGATGAATGATGTCAGCACGATTAAACAGATTCAAAGTCCGGAAACCGGAAATCGCATCCTCTATTGCGGCGATGACGATCTCGACCGCGCAGCGGTTTATCTTTCCTCGATCCTATTCGATCAAAAGTACACTTTCGATTACCTTCCGTCGACATCCGCATTTCCCGGCAACATCGATTTAAATCGCTATCGGTTGATCATTCTCAGCGATTATCCGCGCGCTAATCTCACAAACGGCCAATTGTACGAAATCTGTGAATGGGTCGATACGGGCGGTTCGCTTCTGATGATCGGCGGATGGGAATCATTTACAGGCATGAAAGGCGAATATACGGATTCACCGCTCGAAATGGTTCTACCGGTAGTACTTTCCCGAAACGACGACCGTGTGAATTATTCTCATGGAATCGTCGTCCTTCCCGGCAATCAAAGCCATCCGATCGTTCAGTCACTGGATTGGCAAAAACCAGCGATCATCGGCGGATTCAATCGGTTTATTCCAAAAGACGGAACCGAACTGATTCTCGTCGGGAAGCGCATTCGGATTGAGTTTCAATCGACCCTTTCGGTTACGACAGATTTGGAAAATATCCCTCTTCTTGTTGTCGGGAAATCCGGAAAAGGAAAAGTCGGCGCATTGGCGTTCGATCTGGCACCGCATTGGGTCGGTGGTTTCGTTGATTGGGGCGAAAGTCGTGTGCGAGTCGAATTCAATAATAGTTTTATCGAAGTGGGAGACCAATATCATCAGTTTGTTTCATCTCTCATTTCCTGGTTCATATAAGTGGAGGTCTTACGATGAAAGGTAACGCAATGATTGCTCAGGCGGGCGGTCCGACGACAGTCATTAATTCCAGTCTTTCAGGAATTATCACACAATGCCTGAAGGAAAATAATATTGAAAATGTTTACGGCTGTCATTGGGGCTTGTTGGGATTGATAAATGAAGATTTCGTTGATCTGGGACAAGAAGACAAATCAATCATCGAAGGTTTGAAATACACGCCTTCCAGCGCACTGGGTTCGTCACGGTATAAATTGTCCGAGAAGGACATGCCAAAAGTCCTCGAAATCCTGAAAAAGTACAATGTTCACTATTTTTTTGGGATCGGCGGAAATGACACGATGCTCGGTGTTTATCAGGTCGAGAAATATTGCCGCGAGCATGACTACGAACTTTACGGCATGGGCTGTCCGAAAACCGTCGATAATGACCTGTTCGGCACCGATCACACGCCCGGTTTTCCGACGGCGGCGCGGTTCGTCGCTCTTTCCGTCCTTCAGGCCGGAATTCTGGCTCGCGACATGCAAAAAGTCGATCAGTTCGTCATTTATCAGACAATTGGGCGCGATGCCGGATGGTTGGCGGCTTCCGCATTTGCAGTGAAATCAGCCGAATGCGATCCGCCGCATATCATTCTCCTGCCGGAAGTTCCGTTCGATGAAGAAAAATTCTTCACAAAATTTGAGGAAACATATCGGAAATTTGGTTTTGTCTCGATCATTTGCGGCGAAGGAATCGTCTATGCCGACGGCACGCCGGTTTCCGCTTCCAAAACCAAAGATAATTTCTCAAACGTCGAATTCGGAGCGATGGGTGGAACGTCCGCGGCAATGATGTTGCACCGGATGCTAACGAACAAATATGGCTACCGGGGAGAATTTCAGGTTCCGGAATCGCTTCCCATGTGTTCGGCTGATCGCGCCGTTGAAAATGACATCGATGAAGCGTTCCTGCTCGGACAGGAAGCGGTCAAGTTTGCTATCAACAAGACTTCCGGTCTCATGACCACTATCGAACGCATTTCAAGCACTCCCTACCGGATCAAGATCGACACAATCCCCTTAGATAAAGTAGCCGCCAAGACTAAACCGGTTCCCGAAGAATTTATCGCTGAAGACGGCATGATGATGACCGAATCGTTCAACGAATATATCAAACCACTGATCGGGGAATTTCCGAAATATGTCAAATTAAATTTTTATCCCGTCAAATAACCGGGAATAAAACAGAGGTTTTCATGAATAATCGCGAAACAAAGTACAGCCAGTTTGCTCTGGCAAAAGAGATGCTCGAAACTTCCGAAATTATCCGGAACTTTCGGACAAAGGATCTGAGTCCCGTCGTCAATGCTTTGAAAAAAAGCAGAAAATTGTTTCTGACCGGTGAGGGTTCATCAAGAATTTTCCCGGCAAAGAACGCGATCAACGTTGTGCAAAAAGCCAACCTACCGCTGACAGTTTACACACAGGGAAGTCGTCAGGCGGCGGAATTCGAGTTGAAGGATTTCGTCCTTTTTGGCGCTTCAAATTCCGGAAAGACCAAAGAAGTCATCTCGCTATTCAAGAACAAATCCGCAGCCGCAAAATTCGCCTTGACCGCTTATCGCGATACACCGCTCGAAGCAATCAGCGAAGCCGGTTTCATTCTGGCATGCGGAGCGGAAAACGCCGTCGCCGCTACGAAAAGCGTCATCGAACAGGCGCTTTTCTATCATAAAATGCTGTTGAATTATCAAGGAAAAGATATCGATCGAACGACATTGAGCCGATTGGCCGATCTCTCTGTCGAAGTCCTCGAAATGCGTATCGATCCGGAGATCACAGCAAAGATCGTCGCCGCGCCGATCATCTACTTCGCCGGAAGAAACGTCGGTGTCGCCGAAGAAGCGACGTTGAAAACCAACGAGATCACGCGCAAGAAATCAGCTTATCTTGAAGGCACTTACGCTGTTCACGGTATCGAAGAGGTCATGGATAAATCCGAGACTGTCATCGTCGTCGATCCATATAAAGAAGAAGAAGAGAAATTTCAGGAAGTACTCGTCAAAGGCGTCGGCATGAATGTCATCGCCATCGCTTCGCGCGATACGATTTTTCCGACAATTAAAATTCCAACGCTGGAAGGTTTTGACAATTATCTGCAACTGCAGACGTGCTGGAACCTGCTGGTCGAAGTCGGAATCGCCGAAGGCATCAACCTCGACAAACCGGTTCGCGCCCGGAAAGTCGGCAACGAATTTTTAGGATAATCGAAATGGAAGGAAACAACATGAAATACTACGTCGGAGTCGATTTTGGAGGTACCGAGATAAAAATCGGTGTCATCAACCACAAAGGACAGATTCTCCACAAGGACGCATTCGTCACGGATACGACGAAAAGCGGCGACCAGATCGTCGAACATATTGCCGACTGCGTTGAAAAAATCATTGAACAATCTCACGTGCCTGTCACCGAAATCAAAGGCATCGGCATCGGCTCGCCCGGTTTATTGAATCCCGAAACCGGCCAGTTGAAGATCGTCACGAACGTTCCCCAACTGAACGATATTTACTTTGCGGAAGGCATTGGAAAGCGTTTTACTTTGCCGTCATTTCTCGATAACGACGTGAACGCGATGGCGCTCGGCGAATATTTCTACGGCGCCGGACAAGGTTATCGGGACATTATCGCCTTGACGCTCGGAACAGGTGTTGGCGGCGGAATCATTCTCGACGGCCAATTATATCGCGGAACGACGTTCACCGCCGGCGAACTCGGACACATGTCGATTGATGCGAACGGTTTATACTGCCCGTGCGGAAATTACGGATGTTTAGAGCGTTATATCGGACGCGATGGCATCGTTACACGTTTTAAAATGTTCAAGAGCAAAGGCATTTCAACCCGTATCGATGAGTTCACCGAAAACGGCGAGATCACGCCAAAAGCGATCGCGATGGCAGCCGGCACAGGCGATGAATTGTCCATCGAAGTTCTTGCTGAGACCGGAAAAATCCTCGGCATCGCACTCGCCAGTTTGACGAATATTTTAAATCCGGAAGTCTTCATCATCGGCGGCGGGATCGCAAACGCCGGCGATCTGATTCTGGGACCGGCTCGTCACGAACTGATCAAACGCGCATACACAATTCCGGCTAAAAAGGTAAAAGTCATTCCGGCGAAGTTGAAAAACGACGCGGGAATCGTTGGCTCGGCATCCGTGGCCGTCGCAAAATTATCTGAATAAATTCCGACAGAACGAAATCGATAGGATTCAAGACTTCATTCGATTGCTATATCGATGAAATCTTGAAAATCCTCCATTTCACCGATCTTTTCACCCTGCGCATCGAACCGGATCAACGATTTAACACGACGAATCGATAGATATTTATTACCCAGAATCGGTGTATCGGTATAATCGGCCTCGGCATTCAAATAACCGGTCTCCCATCGCTGATCGGCATATCGGTATGACGCGTAATAACAATTTCCGTTAACCGTATTGACGCTGACATCACTGATGAAACGATCATTAAATAAGTGCACCTTCCGTACCCGCTGACAATTCGCACAATTCCCGAGTCAGCCGCCAAACGTGCGTGTCCGAAAGTCATGCAAATCGAAATAACGGTTCGGCTGAAAACGCCTCCGATACCAAAACTGCCAGAAAAATAAACAAATCACACTCCGACGTTTTTTCATTCCACACATTTCTGATACTAACTAAGCCAACAAGCATGAGTAATTTGGACTATTTAGTCGGAATTTCCAGAAGCAGCGGTTTTCTTTTTCATGTGTCACTCGGGATTTAGTTAACAGTAACAAATGGTCAATCACCTTTCACTTTCTCTGATTCTCAACTCCGCCTCAACCTTCTTGTAATCAGTACTCAGTTCTTTGATGGAGTGTAGTCTAACGCTTCGCGGACCCTTGTCCAGACTTCCATCGGTTTGTACGGCTTCTGAATAAAAGCTTTCAATCCGCGGGAAAGCAGATCGGATCTCTTATCCGGTTCAATGTAGCCGCTGGCGATGATCACCTTCACCTGCGGATTCG
>Ga0247841_10001214_pt1 | contig 60366 bp, 52 predicted proteins | sample LaCruzMarch2015__2_FD_192410 | JGI IMG/M metagenome (GOLD analysis project Ga0247841, IMG submission 192410) | Freshwater microbial communities from meromictic Lake La Cruz, Castile-La Mancha, Spain - LaCruzMarch2015_18m | ecosystem: Environmental > Aquatic > Freshwater > Lake | place: Spain...
AATGGCCATCACAGAAGTTGTTGAGGTCCCAGGAGTAGGCCGTTTCGGGGAGCAACCGTCCGATCATGACGTGGTTGGCAGTGGTGAACATGTACCTGTAGTTGGTCGTACCGGTGGGGTAGTAGCGGACGTGGGTAGGCCCTGAGATGCCGGCCCAGGCCAAATCGGCGGTATGGGCAGTCACGTTGGTAGCGGTAAGGTCGGTTGGGATACAGGTTGGGGGAGGAATGGTATCGGCCAGGGTGGTGAATGCCCCATTGCCTGAGTATTGGGTCCAATGGCCATCACAGAAGTTGTTGAGGTCCCAGGAGTAGGCCGTTTCGGGGAGCAACCGTCCGATCATGACGTGGTTGGCAGTGGTGAACATGTACCTGTAGTTGGTCGTACCGGTGGGGTAGTAGCGCACGTGGGTAGGCCCTGAGATTCCGGCCCAGGCCAAATCGGCGGTATGGGCAGTAACGTTGGTAGCGGCAAGACTATCGGGCACGCAATTGGTTTGCGCCTGGGCGTAGCCGGCAATCATTAAAAAAGCTACAAGGGACAACCCGATAATTTTAGATTTGTACAGCAGTGTTTTCATAAGTTCACGGATTGGGTTTATGGTTTTTTGACAGTGCAATAATACTATGGATTTTATGCCTGTATGTTATGAAATTTTAAAAATCTTGTATAAAATTTTCACAAAGGGTTCTGATTATCCTGTGTCCGTTGTTTTTTATGCACTGAATCCAGTGAAATTCTGTCGGTTACAGGATTGGCCTTGAAATCGGTAACAGAGATTCCGGTGATGGATTTAAACTGGGTGGAGAGATACTGTACGCTGCTGTAACCCATGATATAAGCGATTTCGCTCAGGGTCAGGTCGCCATATTCAATGAGTTCTTTGACTTTTTCGATTTTATGAAGGATGATAAATTTTTCAAGGGTAATATTTTCATGTTTTGAAAACAGGCTTGAGATATATGGGTATGACATGTCGAACCGTTCAACGAGGTAATCCGAATTTCGGACCATGGCGTTATAGGTGCTGTGGTGTACCAGGTCAATGACGGCCTGTTTGATTTGTTCGACCAGAATTTTTTCTTTTTGTTGAATGATTTCGAACCCAAACTTTTCGAGCGTGGCTTCAATGGATTTCCAGGAAACCAACTCCGGGTTAATTTGAAGGGTGATGGTTCCTATTTTTATATCGACAATTTTTATTCCGTCTATGGAAAACTCTTTGTTCAGCAAATGAACACAGCAATTGCTGGTCATGTTTTTCACATGGATGGTCCGTTGTTCCCAGGGGGTCTTTTTTTTCACGGTGGTTTGGTTATACCAGTTGGTGACGGAATGAATCCTGGCGGATAAAGATAAACAATAAAATGGTAAAGGCCCAAAGGGAAGATCCCCCGTAACTCACGTAAGGGAGCGGAATCCCGATAACCGGAAGCAACCCCAGGGTCATTCCGATGTTGATGGTAAAATGAAAAAACAAGATGGCGGCGACGCCATAACCATAAAACCGTGCAAATTTTGAACGTTGTCGTTCAGCGGCTAAAACGATGCGGGAAAATAATAAGGTATATAGTACAACCATAATTCCGGATCCAAGAAAACCTTGTTCTTCCCCGATGGTACAGAAAATAAAATCGGTACTTTGTTCGGGGACAAAATTGTATTTTGTTTGAGTTCCTTGTAAAAACCCCTTTCCAAAAAATTTCCCGGAACCGATTGCGATCAGCGATTGGTTGACATTGTAACCAGCCCCTTTCAAATCGTTCTCCTGTCCGAGCAGCACAAGTATCCTGTCGCGTTGATGTTTTTCAAGGATATGGTTAACGCTGTAATCGACAGAAAAAACAAATCCGGTCGAGACTATGAAAACAGTGCCTAATATCAGGATGTTTTTCAAACGTCGTTTTATAAAGAACAACAGTGACAATGCCAGAAAAAGGAGGGCTCCCGTCAGGATGATTTTTGGGACGACAAGGGCAAGAATGCCCAAAACCGGTAAGGCAATCAGGGCCAGGGGGACATATCCGGACAGTCCGGCCCGGTAAAGGACAATGATCAGGGCAAAAAACACCATGGCCGATCCGGTATCGTGTTGCAGGAGGACGATCAGGGCGGGGATACAAATGATGGCAAAGGCGATGGAGAGATGTTTTAATTTCCGGATATCCACATCGTTGGAGCTTAAAAATTTAGCCAATGCCAATGCAGTTGCCATTTTTGCAAATTCGGCCGGTTGGACCCCAAAACCGCCAATGGCAAACCATCCTTTGGAACCACTGATTTCCCGTCCGGAGAAAATGACCACAATCAGCGCAATAATGAAAAACCCATAGATAAAATAGGAAAATTGTGAAAAAAACTTAGGGTCGATGATCAGGATCCCCAAAGCGAGAACCAGGGCGGCAAGGATAAAAAACAGTTGTTTTCCGTATTTTTGGCTAAAATCGAAGATGTTCTGATGGGATTCATCGTAAGCAGAAGCGTAAATATTTAGCCAACCGGTAATCACCAGTGCCAGATACAAACCGGCCAGTACCCAGTCAATCTTGTAAAATATTCCTTTCTCCTCTCTCATTTTACGGTCATTTTCCGTTGATCAGGTTCCCATGGACCATTTGTTCTTCGACCTCTTTTCGGGATACGTGTCTTTTCAAATATTTTTCGATCATCAAACTTGCTATTGGTGCGGCCCAGGTAGATCCAAAACCCGCATTTTCGCAGACAACGGATATGGCGATGGACGGGTTTTCGCGAGGGGCAAAAGCAATAAAAACCGAATGGTTTTTCCCATGTGGGTTTTGGGCCGTGCCAGTTTTACCGCAAACAACGATACTGTCGATCTTTGCTCCCCGGGCGGTACCGTCGGTGACTACCCGTGCCATTCCTTCGATCACCACATCAAAATAGGATGGGTCAACGCTTACCTGGCGTTTGGTCATAAAAGCTTTGTTCAGGCTGTCATTTTTACCAATGGCCCGGATAATGTGCGGGGTAAAAAACCACCCTTTGTTAGAAATGATGGCTGCAAGGTTGGCCAATTGAATGGGTGTGATGCCGATTTCCCCCTGTCCGATTCCCAGGGAAATAATGGTCATGGAACGCCATCGGTTTTTTCCGTGGTATTTGTCATAATAGTTGGCCGTTGGGATGTTCCCGTTCAGTTCGTTTGGAATATCGATCCCCAATTTTTTCCCAAACCCGAAGCTCAGGACATTTTTGCGCCAGTTTTCAAAGGAAGCGCGGGTATTCCCATACGATTTGTTGTCGATGATCGATTTAAAAACCCGGCAAAAATAGGTATTGCACGAAATCTGGATAGCCCCTGCAAGGTCGAGCGGCGATGGGTGGGGATGGCAGGCAACCATTTTCCCGTTTCCGAGCGAAAACCCTCCCGGGCAGCCATAGCGTGTATCGGGGGTGAGTACCCCTTCCTGCTGGCCGATCAGGGCATCGACCAGTTTAAACGTCGATCCCGGAGGATAACTGGCCATGAGCGCCCTGTTAAAAAGAGGATTGTAAACCGTGTCGGAAAGCAGCAACGCATAATTTTTTCTCCTGATGTTTCCTGCCAATAAGTTGGGGTCGTAGGATGGGCTGGAGACTATGCACAGAATTTCGCCGGTGGAGGGTTCAATGGCAACAATACTCCCTTTTTTATTGGTCATGAGCAATTCGCCGTAGCTTTGGAGATCGGCATCCATCGATGAATAAAGGTCTGTTCCGGCCACAGAAGCAGTATCATATTTACCCTCCCTGAAACTTCCTTTATCCCGGTTAAGGACATCAAAGACCCTTATTTTCAGCCCTTTTTTCCCTCGTAGGGTTTCTTCATATGACTTTTCAATACCACTGATCCCGATATAATCCCCTGGTTTGTAGTAAGGGTTTTTTGCAATTACTTCCGGGCTTGCCTCTCCGATGTAACCCAGCGTATGGGCAGCGATGGGATAGGAGTATTTGCGCAGGGTTCGTAACTGAACAAAAAATCCGGGAAAAAGAAAGAGTTTTTCTTCCAGAAAACCATAATTTTCGCGGGTAATTTGTGCTTCAAAAACCGAAGGCCGGTATGGGGAGTACTGTCTTGCCTTTTCTATCCGTTTTCGAAATTCAACCGGGGTGATGCCAATCAGTTGGCATAAGGCCAGCGTATCGGGATTTTTGACCTGTCGCGGGATTGCCATCAGGTCGTAAGCAGCTTCGTTATATACCAGAAGTTTCCCAAAGCGGTCAAAGACCAATCCCCGGGCCGGGTATTGGGTCATGTACCGCAACACGTTGTTATTGGCGGAAAGGATGTATTTATCTGCCAGGATTTGAATATAAAATAACCGGACCAGGAAGAGGGCGCCGACCAGAACAAATAACCCGACGATGATGTATTTTCGGTTTGCGAATAGCCTTTCCATCGAAGTTATTGTCTTCTTAAAATGATGGGAGGGGTTGAATCTATATTGCTTTTATTAAGCGCCCGGTCATAAACAAAAAATACGAATTTAACGGTATCGTAAACCGGCGTTGGGTTCATCTGTAGGGTATCGACAATGATCCCATGGATTGCTTTGTTTGGATATTCGGGGGTGAGATATGGAATACGGGCGCTGAATGGCGGGTTAAGTGCGATTTTTACAAAACGTCCCTGCTGTTTTTCATAATAGTCGATCACGAAATTATAATAATAATCACCGTTCTTTTGAAAAGGGGGCAGGGTATCGCCGGCCCTTAATCCCAGATCGCCATTGCCATCTGTAAAGGAGATGGTCAGGATTCCGTTTTTTGCCACGGTTCCGTTGTCGAAAACAAGGGAAAATTCCTGAAAAATAATTTCCGGGATATCGGAATAGGTCTCCTGTTTCATACAGGAGGCCAACAGCAGGATCCCCGTTATCGAAAGAATCGTGGTTATGGAATGCCGAAACCAGGGGTTGAATTGAAACATCATCGCTCGTTATGGGTAAAGCGTTACCTTTGCGCAGCGACAAAATTACAATAATTATAGTTGATCTGTTTGAAAAACAAGATATGAAATTCAAGGAAATTCTGTTTGAAATTAATACGGAGGAGGCATTCGTTGGCCAGGCGATGGATACTTTTCAATATCAGTACAAAAACAATTCGGTTTATCATGATTATGTTGAATTGTGCGGGGTCAGTCCCAACAAGGTTGCCCATTTGGAAGAGGTTCCCTTTCTGCCCATCGAATTTTTCAAGAACCACACAGTTGTCTGTGGGAATGTGGCCCCTCAGGCCATTTTTCAAAGCAGCGGCACCACGGGCGCAATACGGAGCTTTCATTCTGTGGCCGATCTTACCGTTTACCGGCATTCATTGCAAAATGGGTTTGCTTTTTTCTATGGCGATCCCGCACAATATCAGTTTTTGTCTTTGACCCCTACTCCCGCGCAGGAACCCAACGCTTCGTTGATATTTATGATTCAGCAGTTGATGGATTGTAGTTTAAGCCCTGAAAATGGATTTTTTCTGACCAATTATCAGGGATTGGTCAAGCGGCTGAAGCAAAGGCGTTCCCCCGACAAGCGCATCATGCTTATCGGGTTGACTTATGAATTGCTCCGTTTTGCCGAAAAACACCCCGGGGATTACGGCCCGCTGGTGGTGGTGGAAACAGGGGGCATGAAAGGAAGGCGCAAGGAAATGACCAGGGAGGAGTTGCATTCCCTTCTTTGTCCGGCTTTTGGCGTTGAGGCCATTCATTCCGAATATGGCATGACCGAATTGCTTTCTCAGGCATGGTCGAAAGGCGGGGGTTTGTTCTCGACGGTTCCCTGGATGAAAGTATTGATCCGGGATTTCAACGATCCGCTATCTTATGTAGGCTATGGCCAAACCGGGGGGATCAACATCATTGACCTGGCCAATCGGCATTCATGCAGTTTTATTGCCACGCAGGATTTGGGCCGCCTTCATGAAGACGGGTATTTCGAGGTTTTAGGACGTTTTTCCGATAGCGATGTCAGGGGGTGCAGTACCCTGGGGGCTTGATTGGTTGCTTTGACCGAAAAAGATCAGAAGAGGGTTGTGGTAAGTGGGGCATGGATTTCAGGACTATTATTTTTAGGGGCATTTACTATATTTGAAATGGGGTAGGCTTCCATAAGTTCCGGAGGAAAGGGTTTCAACATGGCGATTAAACCAGTTTCGGGGAGCGGAGTTAGCCAAAAGCGTTCTTCCTCCCGATGAAGGATGACCGGCATCCGATCGTGCAAGGGGGCTATTAACCGGTTGGCCTGGGTTGTCAGAATTGCAAAAGAACGGATTGTTTCGCCGTCATTGTTTTTCCATTGCTCCCAGATGCCGGCCATTGAAAAACAAGGACTGTTTTTTAAAAGGATTCGGTACGGTGTTTTTCCGGGGTTTTTCGTCCATTCATAAAAGCTGTCGGCGGGAACGAGGCATCTTCGTTTCAGGAAAGCCTGATTAAAAGCGGGTTTTTCCAGGATGGTTTCCGATCGTGCGTTGATCATTTTGTTCCCAATGGCTGCATCGCGCGCCCAGGAGGGGATGAGCCCCCAACGGAAATAATTTAAAGTCAACGGTTCTTGTCCCGATAGTATCGCCAGGCGTTGCGATGGCGCGCAATTGTAACTTGCTTTATAAATGGCAGTTTGCACCCTGACACCAAACCGTTCCCATATCAGGGCATCGTCCACGGCAAAAGAATATCGGCCGCACATAACCTGTTTTTAAAAATTTTTATTTGAAAAAGAACTTTTTTCTTACGATGTTTCCCGATGTTTTTGAAACCCTTCGGACCGACCTGACACGGATCGGTATAAAATTACAATAATATTTATACTTTTGGCTACTATAAAAACAATCATCCTGAATGGAGAAACCAGAACAGATACATTCGCGCCGGCGAAAAAATCGCAGTCAACAGCAACCGCGTGGGCGTGGGGTTTTACGCAACACAGAATCCCTGCTGGCCAGGCAACTCTTGCGGGCGCTCGGGTTTATTTTCATCATGGCAAGCCTTTGGGTCGCATTCAGATCGGCAGGCGATCTGATGCACGTTTTTAAGAATTTGGGTTTTACCGGAAAAAAGGGAGAACCATCCGGTTTGGCCCTTGCAGTGCCTTCGACCGTGGCGGCTGCGACCGCTGCAAAATGGTGGGTTTTGCTTTTATGGGGAGTGTTAACCGGTTTGGTTTTAACACTGTTTATTTATCTGTCGGTCCGTTTTCGCCGACGGGAAATTCCCCGGCTGTTGGTCCCGGTTTTTTATGCTTTTATTATTCTGACGGCTACCCGTTTCAAATGGCCTGTTCATCTGTTTTTCCCCCTGGCCCTGTTTTTTTCGGCTTTGTTGTACTGGGCTTACCGGAAATTGAATACCCCCCTGGCAAACTGGCTCAATGTTATTTTTGGCTGGTCTTTTTTTGCATTGTGGTGGGGTTTAAAATGGATATCGGGCCCCGATAAAAACCTGTTGGTCTCTTTTTACATTTATTCGACGTTGCTGTTTGTCGCGTTTTATATCATGGGATTGGCAAGGGGTTTCCATGGATTTCGCAAATCGTCTGTATATATTGAAATTTTGGTTATCGCCGCCAATATTTCACTATATTTTCTTATTCTGGCGGCGACCCTTTATACATTTGGGGGAAAAGATTGGATTTGGGTTTTTTCGTTGACGATGGGGATTCAAATTTTTGCGGTTCAGGCATGGGTTGAAAAAAAAGGGATGGAGCGAATCGGTTATATCCTGCCTGGAATGGTTTTTATCAGCCTGGTTTTGCCTTTGCTGGCACATTGCAATTTTATGGTTCTTTTCTTTGGCGCCGGATCGGTGTTGTTGATGCTTTATTCAAGGGCTTCCCAGGAGAAATGGGGGCTTGTTTTATCGCTGGCCGCGATGGCATTGATGCTTGGCGCCTATTTTTTCGATTGGATATTTTCTTATCTCCCTTTTGTTCTTCTACGCGATGTTTTAAAAGAGCCAGAACTGTTAAAAAAGGGGTTAATTGCCAGTGTTTTTATCCTTCCGGTAATCTGGGTCAACGAAAAAATGGTCCGGGAATCGGATTTGGGGTTATCGAAAAAATGGTTTAGCCGCCACAGGTATGCGCGCATTTATAATGGTTTTTTTTGGAGTGTTGCCTATTTTGCGGGGTTTTTGGCCATCCATTTTTTTCTAATGAACGGGTTGAAAAACGGGGAAGCCCGTTGGTTGAGCTGGTCGATCTTTACGTTTTTCTATTTTCTGGTCCTTGTTCCGGTTCTTGCAAAACAGAAATCCTCCCTTTTGCGGACAGCGTTGTGGGTTTCGTTGTTGGTTGCCTTAGCCTGGCCATTATTTGTTCATTTTCATTTTCTTGAATTGCGCAATGAAGCCTTGCTCCGGAATGGTTTTTCCCCCTTGCCATTTTATGCCCATTATCTCGGGCTCTTTTTGCTCATTTTGCTTTTATTTGTGACCGGGTATCAATTTTTCAGGACACATCGCCAAAACCTGGCGCTGGTTCATGGGGTGCAGGCCTATCTGATGCTGATGGGGCTTTTCCTACTGTTATCGGAATTTGACCATCTGGTCGTCTTGTTGAATTATCGGCCGGGTTTGCGGATTGAAGATATTGTTCGTGTCAATCACAAAATTCCTTTTACTTTTCTGGTTTTCGGGTTTGCCATTCCGATCCTGGTATATGGGTTTTTCAGGTCAAACCGGTTTCTCAGGATTTTTGCCCTGCTTTTGGTTGTGGTTGCCATGGGCAAGTTGGCATATATTGATTTTGAGGTGTTGTCAGAAACAGGAAAAGTTGTATTGCTTTTTGTTTTGGGGGGGGTGTTGTTGGTTTTTTCTTTTATTTATCCAAGGATCAAACGTTATTTTGACCGAACCGGACCGGAGGGGCATTCCCATTCCCATTCCCATCACCATCATCCCCGCCAACAGCCGTAAAGGTTTCACCTGGAATTTTCAGGTTATTTTTTGCCTTCAACAACGATTACAATTTCCCCTTTTGCGCTTTTATTCTCAAAGTGTTCAATAAGTTCTGTCAGGGAGCCACGGAGGGTTTCTTCATGGATTTTTGTGAGTTCGCGACAAACACAGGCAAACCGGTCGGCCCCAAAATATTCCGCCAATTGAACCAGTGATTTCAACAGACGGTGCGGCGATTCATAAAAAATCAGGGTCCTTTCTTCTTGAGACAGTATCGAAAGCCGTGTATGCCGTCCTTTTTTATGTGGCAGAAATCCTTCAAAAACAAAATGTCCGTAAGCGAGCCCGGAGTTGACCAATGCCGGCACAAAGGCAGTGGGTCCGGGAAGGCATTCGACCTCTATTTTTTCCCGGATACAGGCCCTGATCAGCAGATATCCGGGATCGGAAATGGCAGGGGTGCCTGCATCGCTGACCAGGGCACAGGAAAACCCGGTTTTAATGCGGGTTACGATACTTTCGATGGTTTTGTGTTCGTTAAACTGGTGATGGGGAACCATTTTTTTTTCGATCCCGTAATGGTTTAAAAGTTTTCCTGTTGTACGGGTATCTTCGGCCAGGATAAAGTCAACTTCTTTTAATGTCCGCAAAGCCCGCAAAGTAACATCTTCAAGGTTCCCGATGGGGGTCGGGACAATATAAAGTTTCGTTTTTTCTGACATTCCTGCTGAAGCGGTTTTCGGTTATTTGTTCATCACCAATTTAAAACCAACACCGTGAACATTGATCAGTTCCACCTGTGGGTCTTCTTTCAGGTATTTACGGAGTTTTACGATATAAACATCCATACTCCTTGCATTGAAGTAGCTGTCGTCGTTCCAGATTTCCCTAAGCGCCGTTTTCCGGTCGAGGACGTCATTGGCATGCAGGCACAACAACCGGAGAAGGCCTGCCTCTTTGGAGGTCAGTTTGTGTTCTTTTCCATGGATGCTCAGGGTTTGGCGGTTGTATTCGAACGTATAATTGCCAATGATATAGCTGTTTTCGCTTTGGCCGGGCTTTCCCTGCTCCTCTGTTCTCCTGAGGATGGCCTGGATGCGGAGCAGGAGTTCTTCCATACTGAAGGGTTTGGTGACGTAATCATCGGCGCCGGTTTCAAAACCTTTCAGTTTATCCTGTTGCAGGGTTTTTGCTGTCAGGAAAAGGATTGGGATTTTTTTATTCATTGTCCTGATTTCAACGGCAACGGTAAACCCATCTTTTACCGGCATCATAATATCGAGGATACAGAGGTCGAATGGTTTTTTGATAAAGGTCTCCATGGCTTCCTGGCCGTTGACACACAAAGTTGTAATATATCCTTTGGCTTCCAGGTAATTTTTCAGGATAAGGCCCAGGTTCCGGTCATCTTCAGCCAGGAGCAGGCGGGGTTGGGTTTTCTCCATACGTTTTATTTATAATAACGGTAAGCATAACGTTTTATTCTTTGATGACAAAGGGAAGGAAAACCTTGAATTTTGTCCCCCGGTTCACTTCGCTGTCGAGGCTGATCTTCCCGTGATGTTCGTCAACAATGGCTTTCACATAATTCAATCCCAGTCCAAACCCGCGTACCTCATGGATATTGCCGGTTGGGACGCGGTAAAGTTTATCGAAGATCTTCTTTTGTTCATTTTTGCCGATACCAATGCCGTTGTCTTCAATATGGATCACGATCCCATTCTGGACGTTGTCTGTGGTGACCCGGATCAGCGGTTTTTTAGGCGAATATTTGTTTGCATTGTCCAACAGGTTGTAAAAAAGATTGGCCACATGGACTTTATCCCCTTCAATGATGCTACGGGCAGCGCCGAAATTCCGGACAATCTCCCCATCTTTGATTTCTACCTGTATCCTCAGGTTTTTAATAACATCGGTGATGATATCGTGGACGTTGATTTTTTCTATGGTCATTTTCATCTGCCCCTTGTCGATGACTGCCGTTTGCAGGATTTTTTCAGCCATCACCGACAGGCGTTTGTTTTCTTCCCGGATCATGGCCAAATAGCTTTCCAAAAAATCGGCTGAACCTCGCAAATCTTTATCGCTCAACGCTTCACAAGCTAAAGATATGGTTGAGATGGGGGTTTTAAATTCGTGGGTCATGTTGTTTATAAAATCGTTTTTCATTTCCGATAGCCGTTTTTGCTTGAAAATGGTTGAGATGGTATAGGTAAAAGAATAAACGACAACAAGGATGAGAATGATCGAAATCAACAACATTCCCCATAATTCGGTAAGCAGGAACTGTTTTTCGCGTGGGAAGTAAATACAGAGATATTCCGGGCTTGTGTAGATGTCGTTTTGAAAAAGGGGGAACGCATATCCTTTTTTAATCAGCTCTTTTTGAAAGCCATCTGATTTTTTAATCAGGAACTGGTTCATTTCCGGCTTATAGATTCCGAATTCGTAGCGGGTATCAATCCCACGGCCATTGAGGATGAGGGCAATCATAGAATCGAGCGCCTGAGGGGTTATAAATGCATCGTAGGGCAGGTGCCGGTCGAAGTTAAACATATTATCCTGTGGATTGGCCCGCAGCGCTTTGTATTTTTCCATTCGTTCCACTTTTTCAACAACTTTCACCATGGCTTCTGTAACACTTCTGCGAAAATTGGTTTCTTTTACGGAAGAGGCGTTTTGAATCCAGTAAATCTGGATGCCCATCAGCCCGATGAGGGCAAGGGTCATCGAAATGATCGTGAAAATGATGATTTTTTGGTTCATGGCTTCAAAGGTACCGAAAAAAGGGTTTCCGGGTTTAACACTTTTTAACGTATATTAATATTCCTTAACATTTTCAGCACTTGAATTGACCTATTTTTGCAGTGCGTAATTTTCATTGTCTATCCTCCCCGGATGGGGAAATCTTTTTTGGAACAAACATTTGTCTATTGAAATGAAGTGTGTTCGTGCAAGGAACACACTTTTTTTTGTGGGTTCCGATTCTTATTTCTATCTTCGTTTCTGAAAAAATGTATGGTCATGGTACAGCTTAAAATTGATATCAGCAATGGAAAACCCTTTATTGGTGAAAAGTGTTTATCCCGTTACCAGGAAGAAATAGATGCGTGTCACCGGTTTTTGATTGACCGCAACGGGAAGGGGAACGATTTTTTAGGATGGATTGACCTTCCGGTAACGGTTGGGGAGGAGACGGTAAACCGGATCAACGAAGATGCAGCCTGGATCAGGGCCGTTGCTGAAGTTTTTGTGGTTATTGGCATTGGCGGTTCTTATTTGGGGTCGAGGGCGGTCATTGAGGCGCTTGGAAATCCATTTCAGGGGCTGATCGGTCGCAAGGGTCATCCCCAGGTTTTATTTGCGGGCGAAAACCTCAGCGAAGATTATCATGCAAATCTTTTGGAATTGCTCGATCATAAAAGTTATGCCGTTGCGGTAGTCTCGAAATCGGGTACAACCACCGAACCAGCCGTTGCATTTCGGTTGATCAAACAACATCTTGAGAAAAAATATGGAAGGGAGGAGGCGGGAAAACGGATTTTTGCCATTACCGATGCCCGGCGCGGGGCTTTGAAAAGTCTGGCCGATTCGCAAGGCTATGTGTCGTATGTGATCCCCGACGATGTCGGGGGGCGCTATTCTGTTCTTGCCCCGGTCGGGCTTTTGCCCATTGCCGTTGCAGGTTTTGATATCCGGGCTTTATTGGACGGCGCCCGTCAGATGCGGGAAGTTGCGCTCCGGTCGTCGGATTGCGAACAAAATCCTTGTGCGGTATATGCAGCCGTCAGAAATATTTTTTACCGGAACGGAAAATTCATTGAGATCTTAGTAGCCTACGAACCCACCCTTCTTTATTTCATCGAATGGTGGAAACAACTTTATGGCGAAAGCGAAGGCAAAGAAAACAGGGGCATTTTCCCGGCCGGGGCTACCTTTACCAGCGACCTTCATTCGATGGGGCAATATATTCAGGAGGGGATGCGTACAATTTTTGAAACTGTGGTTTCGGTAGGGCAGCCGGCCAGGGTTTTACATGTTCCGGATGATCCTGACAACATCGACGGGCTGAATTTCCTTTCGGGCAAACGTTTGTCGGAGGTCAACCAAATGGCAGAACTTGGAACCCTCATGGCCCATGTTGACGGTGGCGTCCCGAATGTCAGGATTACCGTTCCGGCCATCAACGAATATACCCTTGGACAGCTCATCTATTTTTTTGAATTTGCCTGTGCCCTGAGCGGATATGCCTTGGGGGTAAATCCTTTCGACCAGCCCGGAGTAGAAGCGTACAAGAAAAACATGTTTGCTTTGCTTGGCAAACCCGGTTTTGAAAAAGAGACCGAAGCGCTCCGGAAGAGAATGGAAAAATGAAAGGGGTCACGCGCCCCTTCCCAGTAACTCTTTCTCGATAACCTCAGGGTAATAACGGTATTCCAGTTGATGGACCTTTTCAGCCAGGGTTTCGGGGGTCTCTTCCCGGGTTACCTCACAGCGCGCCTGAAAAACGACTTGGCCCTCATCGTATTTTTCGTTCACCTGATGAATGGTAATGCCCGATTGGGCATCTCCCGATGCAATGACGGCCTGGTGTACCCGCATGCCATACATTCCTTTCCCTCCATATTTCGGAAGAAGGGCAGGATGAATGTTCAGGATTTTACTGCGGTATAAATTCAAAATATGGGATGGTACCATCCACAGGAAGCCGGCCAATATGAGGTGGGTAATTTTCCGTTCCGAGAGGAGGTTGGGAATATATCCGGAATGATAGAATTGGTCCCGGCTAAATACAACGATGGGAACATGCAGGGCCCTGGCCCTGTTGATTACAAAAGCTTCGGGGTTGTTGGTCAGGATAAGTTCGACATGTATTGCCGGGTGGCCGGAAAAGTATTCGGTAATGCGCTGAACGTTCGATCCGTTTCCGGAAGCAAAAAGGGCAAGTCGGTCCATTGTGTCAAAGTTGCCACAAAAATACGAAACCGCCCCTGATTTTTGCCAAAACCTAACGGTTCATATTGTAACTCCTTCATTCAGAATGGACAGTACGGGAAACAGATCTTCGTAAAAAAGCCACCGGATTATATAAAAAACACAATGTCAATACTTTAAATTTTTACAACTGTTAAAAAATCATAAATTATTGGTGGGAATTAGGATTATTCTTTTCTTTGCAGTCCGTTTAACCAAAAAAGAAAGAACATGTCTGACATTTCCGCAAAAGTAAAAGCTATCATTGTCGATAAGCTTGGTGTTGATGAAAGTGAAGTTACGCCTGAAGCCAGCTTCACCAATGATCTTGGTGCTGATTCTCTTGATACGGTGGAATTGATTATGGAATTTGAAAAGGAATTCGATATCGCCATCCCGGATGATCAGGCCGAGAAGATCAGCACTGTCGGTGAAGCCATTGCTTACATTGAGAATAACACAAAATAGGGGGAAATTTTTTTCAACCTGCTTTGGATGTTGTTCATTGGATGATTAAAATGAAATCACAACCCCGCGAAAAGCGGGGTTCTCCATTGATCAATGAACCTTTAAAATTATACCCGTGGAATTAAGGCGAGTTGTAGTAACTGGTCTTGGGGCCTTGACACCCATCGGAAATTCCGTATCGGATTTTTGGAACAATCTGATACGGGGGATCAATGGTGCCGGCCTGATTACCCGTTTTGATGCTTCCAAATTTAAAACGCAATTTGCATGCGAGGTTAAAAATTTTAATCCGGAAAATTATTTTGAGCGCAAAGAGGTCCGTAAATATGACCGCTGCTCTCAATTAGGGATTGTTTGTGCCGATGAGGCCATTGCCGATGCCGGGTTTGAGGGGACAAACCCCGACCACGACCGGATTGGCGTTATCTGGGCTTCCGGAATTGGCGGCTTGGAGACCTTTATGAACGAGGTAGTCGCTTTTGGCGTTGGCGACGGGGTACCGCGTTTCAATCCTTTTTTTATACCCAAAATGATTTCTGATATTACGGCAGGACATATTTCCATGAAATATGGCTTTCGGGGCCCCAATTTTGCCACAGTTTCTGCCTGTGCTTCTTCAGCCAATGCCATTGTTGATGCTTTTAACTATATCCGTCTCGGGAAAGCAGATATTTTTGTTGCCGGAGGGTCTGAAGCTGCCATTACCCCGGTCGGAGTTGGTGGTTTTAATGCCATGCACGCCATTTCCACGCGAAACGACGATCCATTGACAGCATCCCGGCCGTTTGACAAAGACCGTGATGGTTTCGTAATGGGCGAAGGGGCAGGGGCTCTCATTCTCGAAGAGCTGGAACATGCCCGGTCGCGCGGAGCCAAAATATATGCTGAACTTGTGGGGGGGGGCTTATCGGCCGACGCTTATCACATGACAGCGCCTCATCCCGATGGCCTTGGCGCCATTTTATCCATGCGTACCGCCCTGTCGGATGCGGGAATTCCGGCCGAATCCATCGACCACATCAATACCCATGGAACGGCTACGCCTACCGGCGATTTTGCCGAACCAAAAGCCATCGTCAGTCTTTTTGGGGAGCATGCCTTTACCATCAACATCAATTCTACCAAGTCGATGACCGGTCACCTGCTCGGTGCTGCAGGCGCTATTGAAGCCATTGCCGCGCTGCTTGCCGTAAAAAACGACATTGTCCCCCCTACCATCAACCATTTTACCGACGATCCGCAAATTCCTTTGTTAAACTTTACCTTTCACAAGGCCCAGGAACGGACGGTGAATTATGCCCTTAGCAACACTTTTGGATTTGGGGGCCACAATGCTACCGTGATCTTCACGAAATACAAGCAATAATCTCCTTGAGGTTCAGACCTTATAAACCGGTTGCTTCACAATTTTCCTCCGACAGGCAATTAAAAAGCGCAATCCGAAGCATATTCGGCTATAAACCGGGCAATGTTTTTCTTTATCACCTTGCCTTTTTACACAAATCGGCCACACAGGAAACCCTCAACGGACTGAAGGTAAACAACGAAAGATTGGAATTTCTGGGCGATGCCATCCTCGATGCCGTTACGGCCGATTACCTGTTTAAAACCTTTCCAACCCGCGATGAAGGGTTCCTGACCGAGATGCGGTCGAAAATGGTCAGCCGGTCAACCCTGAACAAACTTTCACAAAAAATGGGGATCGATCAATTGGTCCAATTGGAAGGATCTGCCCCAGGAGCCTCAAGGTCGTATCGCGGCGATGCCTTTGAAGCCCTGATCGGCGCAATTTATCTCGACAAGGGTTACGAATTTACCCGTAAAATAATTCTCGACCGCATCGTTCATTCCTATTTCGACATGAATGAACTGGAAAACCAGGTGGTCAATTTCAAAAGTAAAATCATTGAATGGGCACAACAAAATAAAAACCAAATCCGTTTTCAGGTCCTTGAAGAAATTGGCGTAGGGTTTAAAAAACAATATGTGGTCGAACTGATCATCGATGGCTCCTCCCTCTCTAAGGGACAAGACCATAGCATAAAAGGCGCCGAACAAAATGCTGCTGAAAAAGCCTGGCAAAAAATAAATGGAGAAACCATTGACCTTAGGCCATAGATTGGTTAACTTTGTTTTTAATAAACAACGGCCCTCCCATGGCAAAAAAAACCTCCATCCTCCCAAGCCCCGGACCATCGCCTTTTACCCTTTTTGGTGTTTCCTGCCATCTGAACGACTACCGTTTATCGTACCTGCTGAACTCCAAACTTGAACTTGAATTCATTAAAATGGACGATTTTCAGGGGTTTTCTTTCTATTTATACCAGGACGATGAATTTTTTACCAACTACTATTTGTTGTCAAACCGTACACAGGAATCCATCCTCTTCCCCGAATTGAAACAAACCGATTTTTTATTGTTGACGGAAGGGCCGATGAAAAAATTCAGCAAAGAAGAGCTGTTGAAAAACATCCGCGGGATACCGCATGTTTTAACTGCTTTCGAGATCCGTCCCCAGACCATAAAAAATTATGAAACCATGCTGAACGATCTTGAAATCCATTATATGAAAATCAAAAAAAGTGCAACATTGAAATATTCACCCACTAAAAAATAGGAGGAGCCAACATGTTAGACGAATTAAAAAAAACCATCGACAAGGGCCTTGAGTTTGCAACCATGACCCGCGATAAAATTGCCCAGGCAGCAAAAGATATTGCCAAAGAAAACAAGCTGAACAAAGAAGAGGCGAAAAAACTCCTGGACCATCTTTTAAAAAAGTCGGACGAGGCAAGGAAGAACGTAGAAGCTGATTTTTTACAACTTGTTCAAACGACCCTCGAAAAGATGAAGGTGCCTACCCAGAAAGAGATCAAGCTTTTGGAAGGGCGGATTAAAAAACTGGAGTCGTTCCATAAAACAGCCGCAAAAGCAAAAGCGGCCCCCAAAGGAACGACAAATGCAAAGGGGACAAGTCGTAAGGCGACGCCATAAATACCGTGAAAATCTCTAAGATTGGGCTGGCTGTCAATGAGATAGGCAGGGCCCGTGAAATAGTCGGCATCATCATTAAATATGGGCTGAGCGAGTGGGTCACCACGTCGGGGGTAGGAAAATTTTTTATTTCCAAAAAGAGGCTTGCACGGCTGGGGCGCTACAATCAATGGGAGCGGATCCGGATGGCCATGGAAGAACTGGGGCCTACTTTTATAAAATTCGGACAAATATTGGCCGACAGGCCGGATATCATGCCCGAACCCTTGCGCGAAGAATTGAAAAAGCTCCAGGACAAAGCACAGCCCATGCCCGATGCATTGGCGATGCAGGAGATTGAAAAAGAACTGGGGCGTCCGATTGGCGAATTGTTCAGGGAGTTTGACCCAAACCGGCTCGCTTCGGCATCCATGGCCCAAACCTACCGCGCTGTTTTGCTTAACGGGGAAGAGGTATGTGTAAAAATACAACGGCCCGGTATCGATAAAAAGATAGAGCTTGACCTGCAACTGATGATTTTTTTTGCCGGGCGAATGCAGCGAAGCAACCCGGAAATGGAAGCAATCAACCTTCTGGAAGTGGTCAAAGAGTTTGGGAAAACCATCCGGTGGGAACTCGATTTCCGGCACGAAGCAGCCAATATGATCCGTTTTGCCCATTGTTTTGTCCATGACCCCGATATCCGTGTCCCCAAAATATATTCGCAATACGGTAGCGAAAAAATTCTGGTTGAAGAATTTATCCATGGCGTTAAAGTGAGCGACCTGGAGGCTCTTCTCAAGACAGGGAACAATCCGGAAATCATTGCTAAAAAAGCCGTTCGTTTGGTATTCGACCAGATTTTCACGCATGGTTTTTTTCATGCCGATCCCCATCCAGGAAACCTCTTTGTGTTGGAAGGGAACATTCTTTCGTTTATTGATTTCGGCATGATGGGTTCGTTGCGGCCCGAACACCTACAGTTTTTGGGCAAATATGTACTCGGGTATCTTGACCGGGATGCCCATTCCATGGTTGAGGCCATGCTCCTGATTTCCGGAAAACGGAATGTTTCCCGTTACAAGGACCTTGAATTTCAGGTCAGCGATATGCTGGCCCATTATAAGTACCTGACCATCGATGAAATGGATTTTGGCAGGATCATGAACGAATCGGTGGATATCCTGGTCCGTTACGGATTGCGGATCCCCGCCAGTATTTACCTGTTGGTGAAAGCCCTGATGGCCATCGAGCGTGTTGCCGTTGTACTGGACCCGAAAATCGACTTTGCCCGCGAAATGAAACCCTATGCCCTTGAGCTCATCGCCAGGCAGTACGACCCCAGGCAAATTGCCAGCGAAGTATTTGCTTCCTTGAGGGAATATATTAAACTTGTTAAGGAATTGCCTGCCGATGTTAATGAGATTATTTATAAAATCAAAGAGGGCAGGTTCCGGACCCAGATCGAAGTACGGGGGATTGAACCGTTGGTAGAACATATTGACAATGCAAGCAACCGCGTATCGATAGCCATTGTTCTGGCAGCCCTGATCATCGGGGCCTCCATCATTTCACAATGGGAACAGGTACGGTGGGTGGGTACCATTATTTTTACACTGGCCGGGTTTTTTGGGTTCTGGTTGGTGGTGAAACTGTTCAAAAAGAACAAATTTTAGGGACGGCACGCCACGCTTATGGATAAGCCATGATATGATCGGAAGCCGCACCCCGATCGTATTTTTTGTCTTCCATTTTATGTTGAATCAAGCCATCATGCCTGTGGGTGGCCAGGTTATAGGTTTGACTGGTTCTCTGATGAATGGATTTGACAAACAGGAACAGGAATTGTTCGCGGTTGTTGACTTAAAGCGGTTTCACCGGCACACGGCATAGGTTCCGGCAGCGATCTCCATCCTGCCGATTTTACCGTCAACCTTTGTTTCGCGGCAAAAATACATGGAGGATATCGTTCCGTTTTCTCCGTCGTTGCTGACCGTTTGACTCTGGTTGCTCTTTGTTTTCATCTGGTTGCTGCCTGGTGAACTTGTCCCGCTGCGCCACGCGCTGGGCGATACGCCAAAAACCTGTCTGAACGTACGCGAAAAGAGCGCCAAACCTGAAAATCCGCTTACTTCGGTTTCTTCTCAATCCATTTCTCAAAGGTCGTTTCCGCCTTCCCCAACATCGCGTCGGTGAAGGCCGGATCGCCTTGTTCACGGGCTTTTTCGAAATAGCCATACAAATCGGCCACCCCTTTGATCTCTTTCTTGCCCGACAGGGTCCCGATCAGTTTCATCATCCATAGCGGAACATCCGATACTTTTTTAATCCCCGGGTGAACAGCCTTCACATATTTTACCATCAGGTCGCGCATCTTGTGGTATTCAGGGCCGAACACCTGAAAGATCTGGTTCCGCGACTCCGGCTTTCCGTAAGCAACAACCACCATGCGGGCATAATCATCGGCTGCCACCCAACGGTAAGGATGGGGCTGTTTGCCGATCATCATGGCTTTTCCGCCCCTGACCATCAGTTCAAGCGATTCGAAAAACCAGGAAGGCCGAAAGATCATATAGGGTATTCCGCTGGTGATCAGGGACTGTTCCTGCTGGTACTTCTGCTCGGTGCCGTAAAACCAGCGGTTCTCCTCGCAAACGGATGCGCCGGAGATGCAGGAGATGGTTTGGATTCCGCTCTTTCTGGCTGCTTCAACGATCCTTTTCATAACAGCGCCTTCATCGACCTTGCCCAGGTTCGCATGAACGCAATTGCAATCCTTCATGGCATTTTCGAGGTCGGCCGGGTTGAAAAAATCGCCCCGGGCGACTTCATATCCTTCATTCGCTTCTTTTTCAGAAACCGATCTCGAAAACAGCCTGACGATGTAACCCGCTTCTTTCATCCTGCGGGCTACCGGACGGGCAAGCATCCCCGTGGCCCCGATAATTAAAATACGATTTGCCATGTTTTTGTTGTTTTAAAAAGTTGGAATGGTTTCTTATACCGGTTCGGAACAGTTTTGCAAGTATTGAGCTTTTGTTCCTCCCAGTATAACTGCAAAATGCTTTGCATTTTTTTATAAGATGCAGTATAAACGCCAAAGTTAAAAAATGTCAGGGAACTATCCTATTGTCGATGTTAATGAGAACAATCCCGGCGATCGCCCCCGGGCGATCTGTTTTATCAAGCCGAAGCATCAACCTATTCCGTGTTCAACCTGGCAAATTGTAAAATCGTAAATTGGAAAAATGGTGAAATATTGTTCGTGGAGGGAGGGTGTAGCCCGGATTTTTTCTTTTTTCATCGTTAACTGGTTTTTAAATATCTTTGACAGATATAATAAAAACACAGCAGATGACCCTTTCTGATCTTCTCGATAAAATCTTCCATGATCCGGCAACAAAATACGAACTCAGCGAATTCGACTCAATCAGAATCAATTATGATCATGCTCTTACGCTGATTGAAAAACCCGGTACCGGAAAAAACACAGGTAAAACGATTTTTTTCCTTAAAACACTGGCTCCCTTTCATTCCGGTAAAGAGGAAGTTCAGATTTATGTGGAAGATGGCAAATCGAATCCCGAAGAGGTAGTGCGTCAGCTTTGGGTGTACAAATTGATCAACTATTACGGATATACAAGGGAAGAGATTGAACTGGAAAAGCCGGTTACCTTTGGTACGGATACCGGTTCAAGGTTTGCCGACATCATTGTTTACACGGGTCCCGACAAGATCACCCCCAAGATCGTGCTCGAGATCAAGAAGCCCAAAAGGAAAGATGGAATTGAACAGCTTAGGAGCTATTTGAATGCCGAAGGATCGCCCATCGGCGTTTGGTCGAACGGCAGCGATAAAGTAATCCTTTATCGACCCTACCCAAAAGAGTTTGATGCGTTGCCGGAAATTCCCAAAAAAGGCCAATCGGCCGACGATATCCAGGCAGCAAAACTTACGCTGGCCCATCTCGAACGGAATTTCGATTTTAAAAAGATCCTGCTCGACCTCGAAGAGTTGGTGTTGGGATCCTCGGGCGTTAATGTCTTTAACGAGATATTTAAAATCATCTTTGCCAAGATCTGGGACGAAAAACAGGCCATCGAGGCACGATCCGACCAATCGCTGGAGTTCAAGTGGTTCAAGGATGCCGAACTGACCTACGAACGGATCAATCACCTCTTCCGTCAGGCCGCTAACGAATGGAAAGGGGTTTTCGACGAAAACGACAAGATCAAATTGCAGAAAGAGCATCTGAATGTTTGCATAGCTCCCCTGGAACGCAAGCGGTTCCTGGGCTCAAGTCTGCGCATCATGGACGATGCCTTTGAGTATCTTCTTCCCACCGAAGCGAAAAAGAAGAAAGGACAGTTTTTTACCCCCCGTTACGTAATCGACATGTGCGTCAGGATGCTCAATCCGAAACGAAACGAGTATGTACTCGACCCCGCCTGCGGCTCGGCCGGCTTCCTGGTGCATGCCATGGAGTGGGCTTATCCTGCCGACGGTCCGGATGAGATGGAACTGCGCAAAAGCCGGTATGCCTCCCGTTATTTGTGGGGGATCGATTTTGAAGAACAGGCAGCCAAGACCTCCCGCGCCCTGATGCTTATTGCCGGCGACGGTCATACCAATATTTTCGGGCCCGACGTGGATACCCTCAACCCGCGAACCTGGTACCGCAACCCCTCCGGCAAAGCACTGATGGAATCGCTGAAAAGGTACAACCTGACGAAAAATCCGGTTCCGCCAGACGAACTGTTTACCGACGAGGACAATGCCTGGCCCTATTTTGAGGAGTTGAATTTCGACATCATCCTCTCCAATCCGCCCTTTGCCGGTGAGGTAAAGGTTCGCGAACAACTGCTCCATTACCAGTTGGCCAAACCAGCTCTGAAACGCGCCAAAGACAAACAGCCCAAAGAGGAGCGCGATGTACTTTTCATCGAACGGATCCTGAAAATGTTGAAACCCGGCGGTCGTGCAGCTATCGTGCTTCCCCAGGGAAAATTCAACAACTCTTCGCTGGCCTTCATTCGGGAGTGGATCCTGCGGAAAGCGAGGCTGCTGGCGGTTGTGGGATTGCATGGAAACACCTTCAAGCCCCACACCGGAACCAAAACCTCGGTGCTCTTTATCCAGAAATATACCGACAGAGAGCTGGCCAACATCCAGCGGGTACAAAACGAGGTGAAGGCTGCTTGTCCCGATTACAAAAGCCAGATTGAGGAATTGCTGAAGCAATTCCGGCAGGCAGCAGATATTCCGGAGGAGACCATCCCTGAAAACATCCTGGAACTGATCGCTGAATCATTCGCCGAACCCGAAATCACTGAAGCGCTATCTGATGACGCACAGGAAAATGCCGGTGATGACTACGGTGGTGGTTCCATTGAACCAGGTACTCCGGAGGAGCAGGCAGAGGTATTGCAGGAACAGCTGGATGGACTGAGATCAGAAATGATCCGTGTAAAATCGCGCCTGAGCGGCCTGGATGACCTGCTGGAAGGGTTGTTCAACCGGCAAAAGGAAGAACAGGCCATCTTTAAAAAGGAGCATCCCGATAAAGAATCCATCCGGAAAATGGCCGATGAACACAAAAAAGAGGTAAAGGTTCTGAAAGAGCAGTTAAAGACCGAAAGCAAAACCCTGAAAGCCGGGTTAAACCAATTGGAAAAGGAGATCCCGCAGGTTGAATACGACCTGAAGCTACTGACCAACAAGGGAAAGTTGCAACTGATCCTTGAGGATGACGAGTTGCTTCAGAAATTATCCGACCGGTTTACCGATGCAGAGGTGGCCCGCCGGCTCGACTACCCGATTTTCATGGCCGTGAGCGAGCGGGGCGGTAAAAACAACAGCGGCGAGTATGAGTACCGGATGACGAGGGAAGGCAACCTGGTGGAAGATGCCAACGGCAACCCGGTGTACGACCAGGACCTGGTGAACTACTCCGTCACCAAAGAACAACTCACCGGAACAGGCATTATTGGCGAAACACTCCACATGGCAGCCGAACCTGTGGCAGGATACGGCAACCAGGAGTGCATCGCCGAAGCCTTCGTGAAATTTGCCAAAGAAGAGGGATTAAGTTTTTGGAGGGAATAAGGATGGCGACATGGAATAAAGTACAAATTTCATACGTCAATTCAAAACGAAGAATTGACTCAGAATTTTATAGGTTAGAAGATATTATTTTAGAAGATCATTTAACAAGAGCTTGCAGTGGAAAAAAAATTCGGGATTTCAGTTTCGAAATTAAAGACCGGTTTAAAAAAACTTTTTATTCAGATAATTATTTCCAGTATAATGATATAGGGAATACGGATTTGTTTTTTGGCTTCATAAACAAGAATTTAATTAAAATAAAAGATGCTCCTGGAAGGGCCTGTTTCATAAATGAATACAATGATATCTTAATTAGTACTGTGAGACCTAATAGAAATGCGAATGCGATTGTAGATCATTCAGAATTTTTGCAGGTTGGATCCAACGGTTTCTGTAATTTAAGGACAAAAGGTGTTGACCCAAATTATATATTTATTATTTCAAAATCTAAACAGTTTATTCAGAATGTATCAAGGGCATCAACCTCCTCAATGTATCCTTCAATTACAAACAGAGATATTTTAGATTCTCCATTTTTCCTCCCAAATACCAAAGAGCTTTGTGAAATAGCTGAAAAAGTGAAAAGATCAAGAATTTTACTTCGAAAAGCATCCGAACTCTATTCCCAAGCCACCCAGCTTTTAGAGCGGGAGTTGGGGTTGGATAAAACATCATTTATCAATGATCTCCATTTTAGAACAGGTTTTTCAAAAATTCTACTTTCAAGGAGAATCGACTCTCAACATTTCAAACCTGGTTTTGGACAACTAATTGCTCACCTTGGGAAGAATTTCAATACACTGAAGCTTGGAAATATCGTATCCAAAAACAGAAGGGGTATTCAGCCGGTATATGTATCAAATGGTAAAATTAATGTTGTTAACAGTCAACATATCACACCCGTACATCTTGCATATGATAATTTTGAAACGACTTCTGAAAAGGAATTCAATCTTCATCCTGAAGCACATATTCAATATGGAGATATTCTTGTTTACACTACAGGTGCCTATGTTGGACAAACAAACCCATATCTTTCAACAGAACCCGCTTTGGCAAGTAACCATGTGAACCTACTCAGAGTTAAAACTGATATTGATTCTGTTTATGTAGCATTGGTTCTCAATACCCTGACTGGAAAATTACAAACAGAGCAACATTCGAGAGGAAGTGCACAGGCCGAACTTTATCCTCAAGATATTGCAAAGTTTATTATTCCTCTGTTACCTGAAACCACAATGAATGAGATTGGTAACCTCGTCAGAGAAAGTCTGAAAGCTCTGCACTCTTCTAAAGAATTACTTGCCCAGGCCAAATCTGAAGTCGAAACCCTCATCGAACAAGCAGCCACAAAAGCATGAAGGAACTGAAAGAGAAAATAGAACAGTTGAAACTACTGCTTCAGGAGATCGAAGCGTTGATGCAACCGAACCTCGATGAACAGCGCAGAAAGGAGAAGCAGTCGCAATTGCGGACGGTGGAGCGGTCGATTGTAGAATTGCAGAAGAGCGGAACGCCGGTGCCCGACGAGCTCCGGGAGTTAAAATTCAGGTTGGTTCACGAGTCTGACCTTTACAAAGAGTATAAAACGGTTCAACGGGAACTGTCGAATTTACTGACACCTTTGGTCATCCAACCACAGAGATCAAAAACAATTCCTGCTCCTGCACCTGCCAGGAAGCAGTCCGGTCCGCAACCGGCCACGAAACAATTTGAACCCAGTCCGGAGCATTTAAAACCTGAACCGGTATTCGATTTGAAAGTACAGGAACGCAAATCAGGGAAGAAAGAATCCTACCGTATATCGATATCCGATCTGGTTAAATCGGGCTTGATTCAGCCGGGGACCGAACTCCGGAATAAGTACAAAGGCAGGTGGTTCAAAGCGGTTATAACGGAAGACGGGATCATTGAACTGGAAATAAACGGGCAATTACAAAGGCACAAATCTCCGAGCGGCGCGGCCATGGCAGCATCGGGAAAAAGCCAGGATGGCTGGACCTGGTGGAGCCTCACCGGAACTCATCATGCCGAAACCCTCGATCATTACCGAAAAAAATACCTTCATGAAGCAAACGACTTTTCAAATTGATTGGCATAAATTAGTTATGACACGATGAAAGATTTGACAAATTCGACGGTAGCAAGGCAAAATATATTGAATAATGCCTATGCAATTGAAGAGATACAACAAGCTGTTGGAATTGAAGGCATTGTTTTCGAAAAACAAATCAAATTTTTAAAAAATCAAATTGCGGCATTCTTTGAAGTGGATGAACGAACCGTTGAGCGATACCTTGAAATGCATGAAACGGAATTAAAGGTAAATGGTTACGATGTTTTAAAGGGTAAACGACTGAAAGAATTTAAGTTACTGATCAATGATTCGGCGGTGAGCGACATTAATGTCGCTCAGTCAACAGCAAGCCTTGGAATTTTTAATTTCAGAGCCTTTCTGAATTTGGGTATGTTATTGACTGAGAGTGAAAAAGCAAGAACTCTCAGGAGTATTTTACTTGATATTGTGCTAGATACCCTCAACAAAAGAACAGGCGGCAGTACGAAATACATCAATCAGAGGGATGAGGATTTCATTCTTAGTTATTATAAAGAAGAGAGTTACAGAAAAGAGTTTACCGATGCCTTGAGCAAGTACATTGCTATGGGAAATGCGAAGTATGCTATTTATACAAATAAAATCTATCAGGCAATTTTTAAGGAGCATGCCGCGGAATATCGGCAGATATTAAAGCTCAGTGAAAAGGATAATGTAAGGGAAACCATGTACAGCGAGGTCCTGGACCTTGTTTCGAGCTATGAATATGGCCTGGCGAGGCTAATTGAAGAACGCTATCAAAAATTGGGGAGGCAAATTACAAGTTTTGAGCTTGACCATCTGTTTACTGCATTTGAGCAGCTTCCTTTATGGGTTCCATTGGTTGAGAAAGCAAGAAGAAAAATGGCCAGCCGTGATCTGGCGTTCAGGGATGTGTTGCATCAGCAATTAGAAGAGTACATCGGGGCAGTGCCGGCCGAGGATTTTGAACGATTCTTAGGCGAAAAGAGCAAAGAATTAGCGGAAAGACTTGAAGAGGCAAAGGATGTTTTCAAACGCCTGAAAGAAAGAGAATGAGGTTGTTTTATGTGAACATAGAACAGGCTAAAGAGATTCATCGGAAAACCATCGAGGTAAGTGGTGGTGGCGATGACGGTATTCTTGACATTGGTAAGATTGAAAGCGTCTTTGATCATATTCAGAATGATGATTACTATCCCCGCTTTGAAGATAAATTGACACATCTGTTTTTTTGTGCCAATAAGTTCCATTGTTTCAGTGATGGGAACAAACGAATTGCCATAGCATTGGGGGCCCATTTTTTATTGATAAATGGATATGTTTTTATTGTTTCAAGGTTTATCAGAGAGATGGAAAACATCAGTTATCACGTGGCATCGGGAGCAATAGAAAAAGAGTTACTTGCCGAGGTAATCTATTCGGTCATCAATGAACCTGAAATGGCTGAAGAAATCAAGTTGAAAATTTTTGAAGCCATATCAAATTATGAACTAAACCTGTAAAAAATACCACCATGAAAATCAAGGAAGAGGATAGGGAGATGCTGAAGGAGCTGTGCCGGCAGTACCAGGTCTCTGACGAAAAGGTGCTCCGGTTGCTTGAAACTATCAGGGAATATGAATTCAAAGATCGCCGAACCGGGGTGTATGATGCGTTAACGGAAATCATTAAAACGGATTTGAAGCCATGACCCTTATCGCCGATAAACCACACAACGATCTGCCATTGCTTCCCCCGCGAAAGGATGCCTGGGAAACCCTGGTAGTTTACAGGAAGCTGGCCGACGTCCGGGCTGCCCTGGCCGAGTTAAAAGGCCGGGCCCCTGTCATTCCAAAGCGCAAAATGACCATTGCACTGCTTTTTCCGTTTTTAGTGCAAAGCGCAGGGGTCATGCACCCGGCGAGTGCATCCCCTCATTTCCTTGCACCATTTTTTACATCTTTAGTGCAGAAAAGAAAGTGGATGCACTTTTCAGGTGCATTTATTTGCTACCGTGTTTCGATGCGACCAATGAGATAAAAACACAGGAAATATGAAATTCCGAAAATTGACCCTCGAAAATTATAAAAGCTTTCAGTTCCCCACCACCATTCAGTTTCCCGACAGTTCGGAGGGAAAGTGTATTTTTTTGATCGGAGGGATGAACGGCGCCGGAAAAACCTCGGTAATGGAAGCGGTAAACATTTGCCTGTATGGCGCCCGGCCTGACTTTATTTTCAGAAACATAAACCGGAAGGAATTCGCAAAAGGCAATGCTTTTGTTTCCTTTGAGCTGACCCTCGAAACCGACGAAATGGAGGAGATCCTGGTCAAACGTTCGTGGACTGTCGGAACGGTTGACAGTCCCAAGGTAAAGGATCTGGAGGAGAAACTTGTGGTGATCAAGGATGGGAAAAGGGTTTCTGTGCAGAATAAGGAGATGTGGCAGGATTATATCAATGCCACCATCCCTGAAGGGATTACCCAGTTTTTCTTTTTCGACGGTGAGAAGATACAGGAGATCGCCGCCGATGACCACTCGGAGGTAAGGCTGAAGAACTCTCTCGAGGCTGCCCTGGGCATTCAATACATTGCCAGGTTGGCCAACGATATTCTTCATATCAAGCAGGAGGAACGAAAATCATTCGTGGAGATCTCGGATGAAGACATCGACTTCAAAGAGAGCGAACTGAAAAGAGAAAAAGCAAAGCTCGGCAAGAAACAAGCTGACAGGAAGGAACTCGAAGACGAGTTAACCTCCTTTAAAACAGCTTACGAGGAAGCGATGAAACGGTTTCGTGCGGCCTTCAGCAGCGAACCGGAGAGTGTTGAGGAAGCACGACAGCGGGAACGAAAAAGAATACAGTTGACCAATAAAAAGGGCCAGCTCGACCTGCAGATCCGCAACCTGATGGAAAAAGCGTTACCCTGGGCCCTTGCTGGTAAGTTGTTCGATCCAGTCAGGCAGCAGATTGAAAAAGAGCGCAGCGTGTTATCGCTAAAAGCCATTGAAGACCAGGCGGAGGGACTTACCCAATCCATTCTGCTTGCCGTTGATCATCCCTATCCTGTATTTCATGATTTGATGAACGAGAGCCAGGAGAATGAGTTGCATGGACGGATAATGAAAATTCTCAGGTCGGATACCGCAGATACAAAGGCATCGTACCTGAATTTATCGGACCGGGATGCCGCCAGGGTGCTGAACAAATTTGAGGAGATTGAGCAAAGCGAAATCAAGCTGCTCAGGGATTTGCTCACAGAACAACATGAATTGGATGTTGAAATCCGTCACCTGCAAGTTTTTACTTACAGCACGGTCAGCAACAGTGAAAAACAACTTTTTGACGATTTGCAACAGGAGATGGAAAGTTGTCAGAACCAGATTGGCCGGTTAACGGTTAAAATTCAAAATCTGAATGAGGAGATCCTAATCATCGATAACCGTATCCGGGAAATTGAACAGGAACTGGGAAAACTATACGATAAACACCACCTTTCGAAAGAGAAGGTGGATTTCCTGAAGGAGTGCGATACAATTGCCAATCTTCTCAACGCCTATATTGTTCGTTTGCGCAAGAACAAGATCCACCTTTTGCAGGAAAAAACCTTCGAAATGTATCGTCTGTTGTCGAGCCGAAGCGGTCTGATCAAAGATCTGAAGATTGATGAAAAAAGTTATGAGATCTCCATCTCCGACAGGAACGGACATGAGATGAAGAAGTCGGGTTTATCGGCCGGAGAAAAGGAGATTTTCGCGGTATCCTTGCTTTGGGGACTCGCCCAGACATCGCAGTTAAACCTTCCCATCATCATCGATACCCCCTTATCGAGACTCGACAGCGTTCATCGCGACAACATCGTGAACAATTACTTTCCAAACGCTGCCGGTCAGGTGATTATACTCTCGACCGACACCGAAATAGACAATTCCTATTTCAAGTCGCTCGAGCCGCATTTGTCCGGAGCAGGAAAGCTGGTTTTCAGCGAAATGAATGAACTTACCATTTACCAGGAAGGGTACTTCTGGAGTTAAAAATAAATCTATGGCCGATCGTTTATATACTTCACAGCAAACCGATGAATTCATCAACGGCTTACGAATGGAATCGCAACTTGAAAAATCGATCCTGGCACGGATCGCTTTTAGTTTGTCGCTGGTCAGACACGGAGAATCTGTTCCCGTCAGCAACAATTTCAGTGGAGGAGAGTTGAAACGACCCACCTTTTTCAGGGAGGAAGAGGTATTGATCAGGACACTTATCAGTCAGGTGTATCAGCGATCAGATTTTTCTGACGACGAGTTCTATTCCAATAAATCCATCATTAAAAATCACATTGATGCAGGTGCGGTTTTGTTGTGGGACCTTTATGAAACATCCGGCCGGGACATTCACAAATGGTATCATGAGTTGCTGAGCCTGATCGACCTGCCATCGATGCAAGATCCGATGGGGAAAAATCTGGATATATACATTGGCCGGGAGCTTCTTACGCGCAATGAACGCTTCATGGAGATCAACGATACAGCCAAACATGCCAACTCTCATTTGGCTATCATGGGAAAACCGGGGGTTGGAAAAACCCAGTTTCTTTTAAAGATCCTTGCCGACATCCGCGTTCAGTCGCAGTTTCAGACCCATTTCATCTTTTTTGATTATAAGGGGGATGTGGTCGAAAACAATGGCTTCATTGAAGTCACACGTGCACGGTCCTACCGCTTATTGCAAAACAATGAATCATTACCGATCAATCCTTTTATCCTGAATGCATACGATGATCAGTCGGTTCTACTGTCCGCCCGGGAAAAGGCAGAAAGTTTTGCTTCCATCAACCAGCGTTTCGGTGTGGTTCAAAAAGGGGCGCTAACAGAGGCAATAGTAGCGGCCTATGCCAAACGGCAAGCCACTGAGACTCCCTATCCGGATTTCCAGGACGTACTTGAGATCGCATCCATGGCATACGAAGAAGAAGGCAAACGAGATGATTCATTGATTGAGGTATTGAAAGACCTGGCACAGTTCAACCTTTTCTGGTCATATGGAAGCACTGTTCCACCCCTTGAAAAACTTTCGAACCGAACCATGGTAATTGATGTTCATGCCATGCCGGTTTTAAAAGAACTTGTTGGTTATCTTGTGATTGAAAGACTTTACAAAGAGATGGCTGCATTACCCGACAGTCCGATCAAGGAGGGTCGGAGAACATTGAGAACCATTCTGGTGATTGACGAAGCACACAATTATCTGGGGCAAAAGAATATTTTTCTGCAACGGATCATCCGGGAAGGCAGATCCAAGGGAATCGTGGTCTTTTTTGCTTCGCAATCTCCCTCGGATTATCAACAGAAGGAGTTCAACTTCCAGGAATTACTTGAGTTTGCTTACATCTTCCAGTGCGAAGGGGTTTCGGCATCGGCCATTCAGGATATCCTTGGTTGCAGTTCAAAAACAGCAAAAGACCTTCAAACTGAAATAGCCCGTCTGGAACCTTTCCAGGTCATCAGCCGGAGTCAGCAAAAGACCGAAGAATTTGTGAAATTTGCAGCAGAAGCGTTTTATAGGAACTATTGAAAGTAATTCTTTTTTCGGATCATGACCCTCGTTACCATGCCCGGGCACGAAGGGACAAGGAGGTGGAAATCAGAAGGCCCCTTCAAATTGTTTTAAAAACCGCACATCGTTTTCGAAAAACAGGCGCAGGTCCGTGATCTGGTATTTCAACATGGTGATCCGTTCAATTCCCATCCCGAAAGCAAAGCCGGTATAAAGGTTGCTGTCGATACCGCAATTTTCCAAAACCCGGGGGTCCACCATTCCACAGCCGAGGATTTCGACCCAACCGGTGTGTTTACAAATATTGCAGCCCGAACCTCCACAAATATTGCAACTTACGTCCATTTCGCCCGAGGGTTCGGTAAAAGGAAAATACGAAGGGCGCAGGCGGATCTTTGTTTTTTCGCCAAACATCTCTTTTGCAAAATACATCAGGGTTTGTTTCAGGTCGGCAAACGACACATCCCTATCGATATAGAGGCCTTCCACCTGATGAAAAATGCAGTGGGCCCGGGCCGAGATTGCTTCATTGCGGAATACCCTTCCCGGGAAAATCATCCGGATGGGGGGGGGCGTTTTCTCCATGGTCCGGATTTGGACCGAAGAGGTATGGGTACGCAAAAGGATTTCAGGGTCACGGGAAATGAAAAAGGTGTCCTGCATATCGCGCGCAGGATGTTCCGGCGGGAAATTCAATGCCGAAAAATTATGCCAGTCGTCCTCTATTTCCGGGCCAACGGTTACCGAAAAACCGATCCGGCCGAAGATGTCGATAATCTGGTTTTGTACAATCGAAAGGGGATGGCGTGTCCCGGGAGGGTTGCCAACAGGACGGGTCAGGTCCTGGGGCCTGTGCGCGGGCATATCCATGGTTTCGAAAGTGGCTTTCAAGGAATCGATCTTTTCCTGAACCCGGTTTTTCAATTCGTTGAGCAGTTGTCCTAACTGCCGTTTGTTTTCAGCTGGCGCCGACCGGAAATCATCGAATAAAACCGAAACCAACCCTTTTTTGCCCAGATATCTGATCCGTAGCTGTTCCACCTCCTCGTGGTTGCGGGCAGTGATTTCGTTGATCTCTGTTTGAAGATGATGGATCTTTTCGATCATGGGCCAGGGCGCGGAAATATTCTTTTACTCTAAGATTTTCACGGTCATTTTGATGTCTTTTACCGGCCGGTCGCGCGTGTCTTTTTGGACGGCAGCAATTTTATCAATGACATCCAGCCCCTGGGTAATTTCTCCGAAAACGGTATATTGTCCATCAAGAAATGGGGTGCCCCCGATGGTTTCATATATTTTTTTCTGGTCGGCCGTATAGTTTGCCCCCAATTGCGAAGCAGGTATCTTTTTTCCCTGAACAATATAAAATTGAGAACCGGAAGAGGCTTTGGCCGGGTTTACCTGATCGGCGGTACGGGCAGCAGACAGGGCCCCTTTTTTATGAATAAATTCCTTGTTGAATTCTGCGGGGACAGTGTATCCGGGGCCACCCGAACCGAGGGTCTGGCCGGGCTTGGCATTTTTTGAATCGGGGTCGCCGCCCTGGACCATAAACCCACTGATTACCCGGTGGAACAACAGTCCGTTATAAAAACCAGAATTAACCAGTTTAACGAAATTATCGCGGTGTTTCGGGGTTTCGTTGTACAACATTCCCGTCATGTCGCCTAAATCGGTATGAATTACAAATTTTACCACTTTTTGTTGGGTTTTGGGTTGAGACATTAATGAAAAATTAAAGACAAAAACAGCAGCCAATAACGTAAATACGAATCTTTTCATAGAGATGGTTTTTTATGGGACAAAAATAAGAAAAAAAATGATCAGTTTTTCTGCAGCGGTACCGAAGCCATTTCAAAGATGGATAAACCTGCTTTATGGATGGCCTGTCAGAAATTCTGCTTCATTTTTTCCAGGTAACATTTCCGGCAAAGGGGTTCGTACGATTCGGCTTCGCCCAACACCACAAGGTGGTCGTCTTTGATCATCCGGTAGGTATATTGGGCCAGGTCGCCGCATTGCATGCAAATTGCGTGGACTTTTGTAACATCTTCGGCAATAGCCATCAATGCCGGCATCGGGCCGAAAGGGTTCCCAAGATAATCCATGTCGAGACCGGCAACAATGACCCTGATCCCGTTGCTTGCCAGGGTGTTGCACACAGTGGGCAATTCATTGTCGAAAAACTGGGCTTCGTCGATTCCCACCACGTTTACGTCGTTGGTCATTAAAAGGATCTGTGAGGCCGATTGAACCGGTGTTGAGGGGATGTAATTTTCGTCGTGCGATACCACATTTTGTTCATCGTAGCGGGTGTCGATCCCCGGTTTAAAAATCTCCACTTTCTGACGGGCAATCCGTGCCCGTTTGAGGCGCCGGATGAGTTCTTCGGTTTTTCCGGAAAACATCGATCCGCAAATGACTTCAATCCATCCCAGCCGGTCGGCCGGATTATTTTTTTCAATCTGCATGGGGTTGCCGATGTTTTGTATCTTTATCAGGGCAAAAGTACAAATTTCCCCTTTGTTTTAAAACCGGGCAAAATGAATAAAAAGATTATCAAAGACGAACTACAGTGGTTGCTTGAGGCCATCAACGAGCAATATGAAGCACTGAAGAAACAGGACGAAAAAATTCCCCGGATTGAATTTGATATCCTGATGGACAATCTGCGGAAGTTTTATGAGAATATGATTTTATTGCAGCGGGTTGACGAACGGTTACCGGAAGCCAGGCCCAAAACGGCCTCCCCGTTGCCAGGACCCGCCATGGTCGCGGAACCACTGGCGCCCAGACCGGGTACAGGTAGGCCTTCGGACACGGCTTTTTCACAGGGTGTGACGGTTCGATACGAAAAAGCAGCGGGTCCGGCAGGAGGGGCCCCGTACCAAAACCCGGTCCCAACGGTGAACCAGCGCAAAGAAAGCCAACCATCCTCAAAGAAACCCGTCAAACCGGACGAAATAGATCTTTTTGCTGCCGAAGAACCCGTTTTTAGTATTAAACTAAAAGAAGCCCGCGAAAAATCGTTGGGGCCCAAAACGCCAAATCCGCGCACCGATACCCTGAAAAGCATCATCTCCATCAATGAAAAATTTATGTTTATCAACGAACTGTTCGATGGAAATTTGCGGGAGTACAATGAGACCATTGAAATGCTTAGCGGTTTTACAAACCAAAACGAAGCCGCAGCGTATCTTGAAAACATAGTGAAGAAAAATTTCTGGGATACCGGGTCCGATGCATTTAAAAAATTGTCGGAGTTGATGGGCCGCCGGTTCTAATGGGTCAGACTGGCCAGAATTTGGTCAATTTCGTCGAAGGAGCCAGCGGTGACCAACTGCATTCTGTATTTTTTAAAATCGGGCATTCCTTTAAAATATCCTGAATACAACCGGCGTAGTTCCAGCAACGCGATCCGTTCCCCTTTGATCAGGATCGCTTTGTGGATGTGTTTTTTCAAAACGGCAGTTCGCTCCTCAATCGTGGGAGGGGGCAAGGTTTCGTGGAATAGGAACCAATGGCCGATTTCCCTGAAAATCCAGGGGTTTCCCATGGCGGCCCGGCCAATCATGATGCCATCCACGCCAAATCGATTTTTCATTTCTTCGGCTTTGGGCCCCGAATCAACATCTCCATTGCCCCAGATGGGGATTTTCATGTGCGGGTTGTTTTTTACTTCGCCGATCAGGGCCCAGTCGGCAACGCCACCATACAGTTGCGACCGGGTCCGCCCGTGAATACCAATGGCGCTGGCCCCTGCATCCTGCAACCGTTCGGCGATACCGACAATATCCTTATGGGCCTCGTCCCATCCCAGCCGGGTTTTTACGGTGACCGGCAAACGGATGGCTTTCACTACTGCTTCCGTCATCCTTACCATTTTTGGGATATCCTGTAAAAGCGCCGCCCCGCCCCCTTTCATAACAATTTTTCGGACAGGGCAACCAAAATTCAAGTCAATGAAATCGGGATTGGCCCTTTCTGCCACCAGGGCCGCTTGTTTCATTGAATCGGTATTGTTCCCGAAGATTTGAATCCCAAACGGGCGTTCGTTTTCCTCAAACTGGATTTTAACCCGGCTTTTTACGGCATCCCGTATCAGCCCTTCGGCTGAAATAAATTCGCTGATCAGCACATCGGCCCCGAACAACTTACATATCGAACGGAAGGAGGAATCGGTGATGTCTTCCATTGGGGCCAGAAAAAGCGGAAAGGGTCCAACCTCTTTGTTTCCGATTCTTGACAAAATGTTTAATTTTGGCCAAAATTATTCAAAAACCTTGAATCCCCTTAAAAATCCGCTTTTAAATAGCCTGCCCCCTTTTTCCCGGTTGCTGTTTTTTATCCTTCTGGTCATTGCCTGTTTTTCTTTCACTTTTCTGGTAGGGTTGCTCCTTGCCGGGCCCCTGATGGGCACCGGTATGCAGGAGATACTTGGTTTGTTGTCGGATACCGGCGGGGATGACGTGCAGGTGCTTCAGGTACTCCGGTACTTTCAGGTATTGCAGTCCGTCGGGCTTTTTATCCTGCCTGCGCTATTGGCCGGATATTTTTTTGAAAACAAGCCCCTGAGGTTCCTCAAGGGCGACCGGTTTTCGAATGGCATGGTTTACCTCCTGGTTACCGTCATCCTGTTTGCCATGTTGCCCCTGACCAACTGGATGGTGACCGTGAATGAAATGATGGAACTGCCCGGTTTTTTATCGGACGTTGAAGCCTGGATGCGGGCCACCGAAGACCAGGCTGCGCGGCTGACGGAGAGGTTCATGAAAATGCCCGATACCGGAAGTTTTCTTTTTAATTTACTGATGATTGCCGTATTGCCTGCCATTGGCGAAGAGTTTTTGTTTCGCGGGGCTTTGCAACGGTTGATGGGCGATTGGATTAAAAACATGCATGTTGCCATTCTCCTCACCGCTTTTTTGTTTGCGGCCATGCACCTTCAGTTTTATGGGTTTCTGCCCCGGTTTATGTTGGGCCTTCTTTTCGGATATCTGTTTTACTGGAGTGGTTCCCTATGGGTGCCGGTTTTGGCACATTTCGTCAACAATGGGGCAGCCATCGTGGTTTCTTTTCTTGGTCAGCAGGGCATCATGGACCAAGATTATGAAAATTTTGGGGCAACCGATCGTGGTTGGGTTGTCGTACTTAGTGCCGTTGTTACAGGACTGTTGTTGTTCCTGGCCAGAAAAAAAATGGCATAATGCCTTTTCAGGCATGGTACGGTTGATATGATTACTTAGCCGCCGGAATGGTGAATGTAAAAACGCTTCCTTTTCCCGGTTGGCCCTGGGCCCATATTTTTCCGCCATGCCTTTCAACGAATTCTTTGCATAAAACCAAGCCCAATCCGCTGCCCTTTTCTTTTTCCGTGCCCAGGGTGGAAATTTTCTGGTCAATTTTGAACAGGGAATCCATGGTCTCCGGCGAAAGTCCCACTCCGGAATCTTTGACCGATATTTCAAACCAGTCGTTTTGTTCGGTCGCCGTTACATGTACCGTGCCATGGGCAGGCGTAAACTTGATTGCGTTGGTAACCAGGTTGCGGGCAATGGTATCGATCATGTTTTTGTCGGCAAAAAGAAAACAGTGGCCGGGGATGTCGATGGTGATGTTGATGGATTTCTTTTTTGCCATGGTTTCCAGCAACTGGACATTGTCTGATATGGCAGTGCCCAAATTGAATACTTCAGCGAGAAATTCAACCGTACCTGTCTGGGTACGGGCCCACAGCAACAAATTCTCCAGTAAGTTGTATGCTTGTTCGGCCGATGTTTTGATGATATTGATGTATCGTTGGATATTGTAATCATCGAGTTCCTGATATTCGGTGCTGAGAAGCCCAATGAACCCCAGTATTGCGTTAAACGGATTTTTCAGGTCATGCGCTATGATGGAAAAGAATTTGTCTTTGGTGGCGTTCAGTTCAGTCAGCTCCCGGGTTTGTTTTATCAGTTTCAATTCAATGGCCTTTCTGTCGGTGATATCGGTAACCACGCCAAGAATGGCATTTTCATTCCCATACCGGATCAGTTTGGTGTTTAACACCGTATGCAACAATTTCCCCTGCCTGGTTCTTATTGTATATTCGAAAGGAAGAACTTCTTTGCCCTGATTGTGGAGGTTGAACGATTTTCTGATCAGCGGATGGTCGTCGGGGCCAATCAGGTCCATAAAATCGAAACGGGGAGAATAAAGTTCCTGTTTTGTATATCCCATCACAGATTCACACAGTGAATTCGCATAAACAATTTTTCCATCGATATTGATGAAAATCATGTTGGGGGAGTATTCGGCCAAAGAACGAAACTTTTCCTCCGATTCCATCAACTGCAGCCGGATGGTTTTCCATTCGCTAACATCCCTTTCGATGGAGAGTATCATCGGCTGCCCCTGGTAGTGGATCATTGAAAAATTGATTAAAAAATCAATCGGATGGCCATCTTTATGGAAATGGACCGTTTCATAAGATTCCAGGGTTTTCTGATCGAGAATCCGGCGGATTGCCTGTTCCCCCCTATGGACCTCTTTTGTGATTTTTTTCAGGCTCATTCCGATCAGTTCCTCTTTCGGGAACCCGTAGGTCAGGCACGCTTTTGAATTGGCTTCAACAATGGTTTCATCATCGGGACTGAAAATCAGGATGGAATCATTCGCCATTTCAAACAGGTTCCGGAATTCCTGTTCTGTCTTTTTCAATGCAGCTTCGGCCTTGACCCGGGCAGTCACGTCGTGGAGCAACCCTTCGTGATAAAGAATATTTCCCCTGGCGTCCTTGGGGAACCACCTGAAATCCTCTGCCCAGACCTCTTCGCCGTTCTTTTTTTTCAGGCGAACCAGCATGAGTTCATTGTCAGTATGCCCGGAGATGATCTTTTCCCTGTCGCCGGGATCGAAATAAACCTGGTTTTTAATATCGACGGCCAGCAGTTCTTCGCGGCTCCCATAACCTAACATTTTCACCAGGGCGGGGTTGACTTCGATAAATTTCCCTTGTGCGAGGCTTTTATAAACCCCGACGGGCATGTTTTCGACCAGGTTCCTGAACAACTGTTCGCTGTCGCGGAGCGCTTTTTCCGTATTTTTCCTTTCGGTGATATCGCGGTAAATGCCATATCCGCCAACCGGATGGCCTGAAACTTCGATGGGCGTGGCGATCAGGGAGACATGGATCGGGTCGCCGTTTTTTTTGTACCGGACCGTTTCAATTTCGATGGTAACCCCGGATTGTACCTTTCTGGAAATTTCCGTTGCTTCTTCATGTTCCTGGCCATGTGCGATCAGATCGTCAACGGGTTTTCCGATCAATTCTTCCCGGTCCAGCCCGAAAAGATCGAGAAATTTCGAATTTGCCCGCTCAATTTTTCCTTCCATGTTTGACACGGAAATCGCTACCGGAGAGCTTTCAAACAATTTGTCCATGAACGCTTTTTCACGAATATATTCGAACCCGGTCCGTTCCTGTTCTGTATTGTCCCTGACAATTGCCTGAACCCGGATATCGGGGCCCCAATCGATCCGGTTGAGGGTAACCTCTGTGTCGATTTCATTCCCGTTTATTTGCTTGTGTTTCCAATAAAAGCGCTGGGATGCGCCTTCCAGGGAAATCTGAATATAGTTTCGGGCCATGGTGGCCGATTCCCTTCCGTCGGGTTGAAAAACAGGGCTGAATTCCCAGAGGGAATGGCCAATGAGATCTTTTTTATCGTTGCACCCATATATTTTTAACGCCATCTGGTTGCATTCCAGAAAGTGTTCGTTGTCCATGATAAAGATGGCATCGTTGGCGGTTTCAAACAAAACCCGGTACAGGGCCTTGTAGTCAATTTCATTGGAAGGTCTCATCATTGCTGGTATTTTTATTGCCTTTCCGGAACAGTGGGCGCCATAATCCCTGGTAAGGTTCCTGTTCAGTTAACAGAAAAACCGGTAATATACAACAATTTTTCATATTTCAACAAACCGGGAAAGATTGTCAAAAGAAGATAAGCAGTATTTTGATGTATCTTTGCTTATGCTTTCATGATCCCGGGAAGATATATTGCTTTTCCGATGGTTGGCCGGCTTCACAAAGAAAGCCCACATACGAATGGTTTTTTCAACCGGTAATGATTCCATCGACGGATAGTATTCAATCAAAAGAAACGCAATGAAAAGGGGAATACGACAATTTATAAAATTTTCGGGTTATTTCCTGCTGATCGGTTTTTTCATCCAGCCCTATCTGGTCCGGGCAAACACCATCTATGTCAATCTATCGCATCCCGGGCCGGTTTTCAACGGAACCATCACGAATCCTTACAACAATCTTCAAACGGCCATCAACAATGCACAGAGCGGCGATACGATAAAGGTTGCCCAGGGGGTGTATCATCAAAATGTGTTTTTTCCCGACAGCCGCGGCCTCGTTCTACAGGGCGGTTTTGAAAATGGAAATTTCAGCAACAGAAATGTGGCTGCCTATCCGTCAACGGTCAACGGCACAGGAAACAATGCGGTAATCACCATGGATTATTATGGTGGCGCCGGCGATCATCAGCATTATGAAATCGATGGCTTCACGATTCAGAACGGTCAGCGCGGAATTCTCGCCATCAATTACGGCAATGGCGGAGACGCAACCCTGATCATTGCCGGCAATATCATTCAGTATAACACCGGCTTGACCGGCTCCGGCGATTTTGGGGGCGGCATCTCCACCCAATCAATGGTCACAACGATACGAAACAATGTCATCCGAAACAATACCTGCGGGAAATCGGCCGGTTTTGCCGTTCAGCTCCATTCAACCACCGATACTTTTTTAATTGAGAATAACCTGATCGAAAACAACGATATCTGTTCCGATCATGGCGCGGGGGCCGGAATACAAGCTTACCGGGGAATTGTGCGCAACAATGTGTTCCGGAACAATCGCATCCTCAACGCCTGGGGATGGGGAGGCGGACTGATTATCGACGGGAACCAGTTCGACGGATTCAGCAACGAGGTTTATGTCGAACTTTCCGGCAATGTTTATGAATACAACGAAGCACCTTCCGGCGGGGCCGGGCTTTTCATTGACGAAGGCGCCAATGTTCGCATGTACAATGAGCTGATCGCCCACAATACTTCAACCTCCTCGCGCAACGGCGGTTTGTATGTTGATGGCCTGCGTGCCAACAACAACGCCAAAACCATCATGGAAAACACGACGATCGCCAACAATACCGGCGCCGACTGGAGCCAGGGGCATGCCATTACCATAGAAGGTGGCTCGGAGGTGATTGCCCGGAATTCCATATTCCGCAACAACCATTCATCCGACAACCTGGTGGATTTTTTTGTAGATAATTCATCCTCGCTTACGGTGGAGTATTGTATTTATCACACCGGAATGTCGGGGGAGGGTTCCTGTACCATTTCCAACAGTTTTCAGGACGATCCGCTATTTGCAGATACGGCAGGGAATGATTTTCACCTGAAGTCGATGGGAGGCCGCTGGGACCTGCTTAACCAGCAATGGGCGATCGATCCGGAGCACAGTCCTGCGATTGATGCAGGGAACCCCGCCTCGCCCTTTGAAAATGAACCGTTGCCCAACGGCGGCAGGGTAAACCTGGGGGCTTACGGAAACACGGTGTATGCTTCACGGTCATACGACGAAAACCAGGGTAACATCTATTTTGTCGGGCCAAACCGTCCATACACAACCCTTCAGCAGGTTGCGGGTATGCTCCTGCCCGGCGACGTGGTTTTTGTGGATGGGGGCCATACCTATCCGGGAGGCGTGGTCTTTAATCAACCCGGGACTGAACAACAAAAAATCCAGATCAGGGGGATCAGGGTCAACGGGAACCGTCCAGTGATCTCGGGCGGCTTCAACGGGGTGGCTTTCACCACGCCCTGGCCATACACCGGCCCGGAAGGCGGACATCATTACATTTTCGAAGGGTTCGAAGTTACCGCCGCTGAATTCAGGGGAATATACCATCAGGCCAAAGACCTTACCATCCGCGATTGCTATGTTCATGACTGCCTGGCACACGGTATCCTGGGCGCCGACCAGGGTTCCGGGTCTATCCTGCTCGAGTACACCGAATTGGCCCGTTGCGGAAATGACGTCGGACAGCACCAGATCTACGTTGCCACCGACGAGATAAACAACCCGGGCAGCGTTTTCAGGATGCAGCACTGCTATGTTCACAGCGGCAACGGTGGAAACAATGTAAAAACCCGCGCCGAAAGAAACGAAATTTACTATAACTGGATTGAAGGCGCCTACTACCATGAACTGGAAATGATTGGCGCCGATTCCGATGCCGATGGCGGCAACCCATTGCTCGCCAGGGAAGACGGCGATGTGGTGGGCAATGTGTTTATCAAGAAGCAAACCACAGCCGGGAATAACCCCGATTTTTTCGTCTTTCGTATCGGTGGCGACGGAACAGGCGAAAGCGGGGGCCGCTACCGTTTTCTGAACAACACGGTCGTAGGTGGGACCAGTGCCGTTTTCAGAATGTATGACTTGCTTGAATCCGTTGAAATTCAGAATAATGTATTTTACAACCCAAACGGGATTGTCACCCTGGCCCGGACCGTTGACGCACAATGGACAACCGGCCAGGAGATCATCAACGGCCAGGCCAACTGGATGAAAACGGGTACGCTGCAGATCCCTTCCCCGTTGACGGGTACGGTTTTCGGCGCTGAACCCGGTTTCGCGGACCCGGTAAACAATAACCTCATCCCGCATCCGGGCAGCCAACTGGTTGATGCAGGCGTATTGCCATTGGTTTCGGTTCCGGGATTTGAGTTTCCCGATCCATTGCCCGAACCGCTCAAATTACCTCCCCCGGGTGAAATTGAAAGCCTCCATTCGGCGTCAGCCAGAGATACGGCCGGTGTTATTGATATTGGCGCCTACGAATCGGAAGCAGGGGTTCCTTACTACAGTGTCAGTCCTGCAAGTATCGACTTCGGAACCGTTTTTACGGGTTATTCACAAAGCGCCGGCATCACCATAACCAGCCTGGGTCCGGTGCCTGTCGTCATTGATTCCATCCGGGTCAATTCTGATGCGTATCAGTTGTCGGCCATGAGTTTTCCGGTCGTGATCGAGGATTCATTCCTGTTCAGTGTTGTTTTCACTCCTCCCGATGCTCAGATATATCCCGCTATCATTTCCATTTACGCATCTGAAGTCAATAATTCCCAGGTAAATCTTACAGGAACAGGCATTGCCGAACCGGTGGGCGGATTTCGGGTTTCGGGGGAGGTGAGTGGCCTGTGGCAGGTTTACGATACGGTTTTTGTTGATGGAGATATCATCGTTCCCCTGGGGCAAACGCTTACCATCACTTCTGTCGGCGGGGGTACCGATTTGTTTTTTACCGGTCCATACAAATTTATTGTCTACGGAAAACTTCAACTGCTCGGGAACCCTGCCGATTCCATACGCATCCACAGTGCCGACGAAGTGACCGGCTGGCGCGGAGTGCAGTTTATCAACCTGAATGCCAACGGACAGGGCAATTCAACGGTGCAATACTGCTCATTCAGGCACGGAAAAACCACCGGTACGGAGGGGGACAGCTTAGGCGGCGCCATTTACATCCGTTCTTCGTCAAACCTGATCATCGAGCATTGTCACATTCACAACAATGAGTCGAAGTATGGCGGTGGCATCTATATCGATTATTCATCGCCGGTTATTTCCAACTGCTCCATAACCAGCAATACAGCCATATATTCCGGTGGCGGGATTTTCATCGGTTATGAAAGCAGCCCGCAGGTTTCAGGTGTTGCCCTGCACCGGAACACGGCACAGGCCGGCAATGGCGGGGGCGTGGTCATCTACCAGGGGAGCGCTCCCCTTTTCCTCCAGGGTGAAATTTCCTCCAATTCTGCCCAAAGTGGCGGCGGTATTGCCTGCTCCTCCGATGAGGCGGTATTCAGAGGGACCATCATCAGCGGAAACGTGGCCAACGGAACCTGGGCAAGCGGTGGAGGCATTCTGTGCAGCGCAAACCCAACGATCAGCCATTGCATTATAACCGGCAATGCGACAAGCGGATATGGAGGGGGACTGGCTTGCACTTATCAGAACAGTCCCGTGATTGATTCCTGTGAATTCAATGGCAATCAGGCCGGGAACGGGGGCGCTGTCTCTTGCTTTTATGATTCTGACCCTGTAATTTCAAACTCCTTTTTTCATAACAATTCAGCGCTTGATGGCGGGGGAGGAGGTTTATATCTCCGGGAAGGATCGGACCCCGAACTAAAGGATGTGGTTTTTCAGGCGAACAATGCCAGCACAAATGGCGGCGCCTTAAGCATTGAAAACGCATCGGGCCGGTTTGCAAATGCCGCATTCATTGGCAATGGGGCAGGCGATTTGGGCGGTGCAGTCTATATTTTTCAGCAATCTTCGCCTCAGTTTTTCAATATCCTCGTCCATTCAAACCATGCTTCGCAGGGTGGCGGGTTTTTCCTTCTGGATAACGGAGATTTGTCATTGATCCACAATATGACCCTGGTGGCCAACAGTGCGATCGTTGCCGGTGCCGGAATTGCTGCTCAATCAAGCTCCCCGTGGTTTTACAGTTCCATTTTTTGGAACAATCTCTCCAACAATCAATTGTCCAATGTTCTTCTGGCTGATGACACCTCCGATCCCTATTTCAATTACTGCATGGTCCAGGGCGGGATGGCTGCTTTCACCGGGGCAGGCGCGGGCGGAAACTACCTTGCCGGCAGGTTTCTGAACAACCTTGATGAGAATCCATTGTTTGTTGATGAACCCAATCACAACTACCGCTTGCCGGCCAACTCGCCTGTCCTGAACAGCGGTGTACCAGATCCGTCATCTTTGGGAGTGCCCGGTACCGATCTCGATGGGAACAGCCGGGTTTTCAATTCCGTAATTGATATGGGATGCTATGAATTTCAGGATTATCCGTTGATCATGAATCCCGGCAACCTGACCATCGAAAACGGAGAAACGCTATGCATGGCCGCGATATCGGTGTTAACGCTCGGCGGTGATGGAACGACGGTTTTGGCAACGGCAGGAAGCACATCGCGATTTGAAGCCGGCAGTAAGATCCTGATCAAAGAGGGAGTTCATGTGGAGCAAAACGCCTATGCCATGTTCAGGATTGAAACAGAAAGCAACTTCTGTGCCCAGCAAAGCAGCCTCATTTCTGTTTCACCCGGTCTTTTGGAAGAGCTGGAATATCTACCGGAAATTTCACCTAATAGGCATGGCACGGCGAAAATTCGCATCTATCCAAATCCAACCTCCGGACTGCTCAATATCTCTTTGGATGAAGTATTTACTGGGAAATCAATCGTTCGGGTTTATGGCATGCGACAGGAGTTGTTGTTTCAGCAAACATGTTCAGATGAACTCACCCCTCGGATCGATCTGGGCCATCTTGCACCGGGAATGTACTTTTTGCGCATGGTGATGCTTGACCGCACGGAAACTGTAAAAATCATAAAACGCTGATCCCCTGTGAAGGGATTGAAGACTTCCCGTGGGGTTTGATGATGCAATCGGTATGAATCCCGGCGCAGGTTGAGCAGGTGAAATCCCGTTTTTGCGGGATCCTGTGCGCGAATTCCCTGCCATGCCGGCATGCAGGGGGTGATAAAAAAAACTCAAAACTCAACGAACCCCGCTTTTTCGCTAAGAGGCGAAGACCGGTTTTTAATGCAATACTGATGAAACGGGCGGCTGTGATGAAAACCCTGGAGCTGCTGGATTTCTGACACGCTGGCCTGGGCATGGAAGAAGGACTGATGACAGAAAGGGTGATTTTGCCCGGAACTACCTGTACTCATAAGCATATACGGCAAGATCTGTCGATTTTTTCTTCCCGGTCTTTTTTAAGATGTTTCTCCGGTGTGTCCGTGTGGTTTCGACGCTCAGGTTAAGATTCCCGGCGATCTCCTTATCGCTTTTTCCCATGATGATCATACAGAGTATTTCTTTTTCGCGTTTGGTGAGCGACAATAGTTTTGCCTTGTTTTTCAGGAGCATGTTTTGCTTCTGGAGTTCAAGCAGTTGAAGCTGGGTTTCCGTTTCATCCTGGATGTTGACCTGGACATTCAGGAACTGCCAGGGATTGCCATTCTTCTCGTTGAGAACGATGCAATTTCCATGGCACCAGATCACTTTTTTATCACTGGTGACCTGCCGGATCACGCCTCCGTATGTATCGCCTTTTTTAAGTTTGTGGTAATCGATCGCGAGGGCGCCGGCGGTCAGGTCATCCGGATGGGTGACCTCCCGGAAAAACTTGTGCCCCATGTCATACGCCTTCTCAACGGAATAGCCCATCAGGTCGGATCCGTTTTTATTCACCCAGACATTCTTTGCCGTGGTAAAATCATCCACGTCGCCGATCTGGTTGATATAGATCATCGCTTTCACTTTATTTACCACCTCGCGGTAAAATACCAGTTCTTCTTCGGCGGTGAGTTCACGGAACAGGCCTTTCCCGACTTTTTCAAAAACCTGTTCAGCCGATGGAAATGTTGTATTCATGTTTTACGCTGTTATAACATCCATATAACGCAAATATAATAAATAACTCAATATACCGCATTTGCGGTATTGACTTTTGCCCTCTCTTTGTTATAAATTTAACAGTTTTGTTAAAAAAAAAGCAACGATTAATGTTATCAGGTAGCTATAATCATACTATCTGTGCCCAATGATGAAACCAATGGCAGTTCAAAATATCCCGGTTATGAAAAAGAAACAACGCTTGTGTTTGTTTTTGGCTCTTTTTGTTTTTGTAATTCATTGTTAATTTTTAAAGGTCATGAAAAAGGGAACGCTTTATCTTTTGTTTTTGCTCGTTGCTTCATCAATTAGGGGGCAAAATGTACCATATCAAGCACCGGTTAATCCTGAATTCCTTGAATATCAAACAAACCTTCAGGGATCAGGAGTACAATCTTCCAATGAAGCCCATGGCGAAACCTGGATGATTCCTGAAATGGTAAGGCCATATTTTCCTTCCGGCAAGTCTGGTCGTGGTTCCAACCCTACGGTTTTACCATCATATTACGATTTACGATCAATTGGAATGATGTCTTCGGTAAAGGATCAGGGCGCCTGTACGTCCGGCTGGGCCTTTGCAGTTATGGCAGCACTTGAGTTAGCATGGACAATTTATGAAACTTATGACACCAACCTCTCGGAAAACAACCTGAAAAATTGTCACGGATTTAACCGGGGCCCCTGTTCGGGAGGCAACATAAAAATGGCCACCTCATATCTGTCGAGGCTTTCAGGCCCGGTTTCTGAATCCTCAGATCCCTATGTTCCTTCCATTCAAGCGTGTTTAACAGGATTGCCCCCTCTGGCCTGCGTTCCAAATATCCGTTTTCTCCCCAATGATATACAAACCATCAAACAGGAATTATATGATTATATGGCTATTTACAGTACTTTATATTGGACAAATTCTTCTTTTGATGCTACTAATTTTACTTATTTTTACAATGGGACAAGCACAGCCAATCACGCGATAACAATTGTAGGATGGGATGACCTGAAAGTGACTGCCGGAGGGACCGGGGCCTGGATTGCAAAGAATTCGTTTGGCGCCGGATGGGGAGAAAGCGGGTACTTTTACATTTCCTATAACGATTCCCGGATTCTGTCCGAAAATGCCTGTTTTCCAAATCCCAGTAGAATTACATACCGTACAAATTCGACCCTTTATTTTTATGATGACCTCGGATGGGTACAAAGTTGGGGTTATGAAAACGAAGAAGCTTATGGTTTGGTAAAATTTGTAGCTGCAAACGATTATAGTCTTGCAAGTATTGGCACCTGGGTTGTTGCAGGATCTTCCATGGTGGACATCGAAGTCTATGACACTTTTGACGGCGCCATCCTTTCAACCTTGCTTCTTACTATGCCCACCCACGAATGTATTTACCCAGGCTATTATAGTTTCGATCTTCCGTATGGTGAATCGTTAAATCTGACACCCGGCAATGATTATTATATACAGGTGAAATATACCACGCCTGGCTGTAATAATCCCATTCCATCGGAGATGGTGGCCCCGAACTATTCTACAAATGCTACGATTCAAACAGGGAAATGCTGGATGAGCGGAGATGGGATTACCTGGGATGCAGTTGGCCAGGGGACTCCGTATATGCTTGATCTTTGTATTAAAGCATATACCTATAAATCCATGGATCCGCCCTACCTTGTGTTCGCATCTATGCAGATTGAATCTCCCCAGCATGCTTATTTATTTTGGTATTATCCTTATGATCATTTAGGACTAACAGGATTTAATGTTTATCGGGACAATATTTTGCTTAATTCTTCGCCAATACCTGCTGACCCCAACAACTATTGGCAGGATTATAGTGATTATAATGTGCCCTTTTGTGAGCACACCTATACGGTCACCGCTGTTTATGGGTCAACTGAATCTGTTCCCTCCAATTCACAAAGCATTATGGTCGGCCAGAGGACGGTAATCAGGGAAAGTTTCGAATATTCAGGTGACATTTCGCCAGGATGGGCAATAGAAAACGTATTTAATCCTTCAGGAGAAACATTGATTAGTTTTATCGTTCAGAGTCCTTATTATCCCCAGCTTTATGCCTATGATAGTAATTATTTCGTAAGATTCGCATGCACACAGACAATAATGGGTGAAAGAGTCCGGCTCAAAAGGTATATTCCTGTTTCGACCATCGGTTTATCCAATGTTTCAATTTCATTTGCGTGGTACGAGAGTTCTTATTCTTCATGGGCGGATAACGGGGTTGAAATTCAATGGTCAACGGATGGAAATTCATGGAATACAGCCGCTTCCTTCTTAAGGTACAACGAAACAGATGGCTGGAAGGAAAAGGAAGTTGATCTTCCTCCCGAAGCGGCTGGACAATCTGCAATTTATATTGGTTTTTTATTTAAGGCAGTCAATGATGAATCACCAGATTGTTTCCTTGATCTTGCAAAGGTTACCACCTGTGGGCCTCCTTTACCTGGATATCTGGTCGTGGGGACTGGAAATTCAGGGGTTGTTGAATACCCCTTCAGTACGGGCAATATGGATGCACGGACCCAAAGTCTATATCATCAGGACGAGATTTTATCGGCTGGAGGATATCCCGGGTTAATCACAAAGATTGGCTACTACATGAACACAACACCTTCCCTTCAGGTAATGCATAATTTTCAGATAAAATTAAAGAACACCACACAAACTTCACTCGACAACTGGGTAACAGATGGAATGACAACTGTTTATTCGGGCGACTATCAGGTGAGTTCATGGCCCTATGGATGGCACATGATTACTTTGGAATCTCCTTTCTATTATGATACAACCAATCTCCTCGTTGAGATATGTTTTGACAATGACAGTTATACAAATAACACCTATGTGCAATGCGGCTATTATCCCAACAGTAATTTCCATCACCGTTTTGATGGGTTCAACTCTTCGGGATGCAATACGACTGATGGGAATGTTTCAAATTATTTACCCTGGTTGAGGTTGTACATGACCCCTGAAGTATTACCTGTCACAAATTTGCAGAATATAACAACTGCTTCCAATCAATCCAATTGCTTCGATGCCACACAGACTATCACCCTTGCCGGAAGTGGCACAACCTTTACGGTTAAAAACGGAGGTAATGTTAACCTTATTGCCGGGCATAATATTCTTTTCTATCCGGGAGCTGATGTTCAGTCAGGTGGTTATCTGCACGGTTATATCACCACATCCGGCCAATACTGCGGTAGCCTGAAAACCAGCCTTGTAACAAACCCTGAAAATAGAAACCCAGACATTCCGGCTGCTTCTGAAGGATTGACCAATCCATTGTTTCGAATCTATCCTAACCCCACAACCGGGAACTTCATCCTTGAGCTTACCGGAGAAGTTCAGTACGGTAAAATTGCTGTTGAGATTTATGGAACATGGGGTGAAAAGGTGTTGTCCACAACACTAAATGGAGAACGCAAACAGGAGTTATCTTTATCAGATAAGCCAACAGGAGTATATTTTATCCGTGTTGTAACAGGCGAAAAGACTGAAACTTTAAAGATTATCAGGCAGTGAGTTCTCCTATTCCCGGATCGCCTGACTTTTTACTGTTAAAGGAACCGCTAAAATAATTTTTTCACATGAAGGGAAACCCCGCAGAATTTACCTGGTCAACCTTATTGCAGGCGAACGGTCAGAAACGAAGCTGTTAATCAAACAATAGGCTACAATGTCCCGGCATTTTCAGGAAGAATGACATCTGAATTAAATATTACATAGGTTTGTTTTTTTTCTAACGGATCAATATCAATTAAAATGAAAAAATCTTTCTTCTTACTGTTCGTCGTTTTTTTTATTAACATAAACCACTCTCCCGCCCAAAACTGGAGATGGCAGAACCCCCTTCCACAAGGGAGTGCTCTGCGTAGTATCGTATTTCCTGATGCCAATACAGGGTATGCGGTTGGCAACGATGGGGCAATAATTAAAACAACTGATGGCGGAGCAAGTTGGATTCCGTTGTCAACCGGAACCTATACTTATTACTATTCCGTATTTTTTACAAGCGTTACCAGAGGATTTGCTGTAGGATCCGGAGGGACGATCATATCAACGATTGATGGGGGCGAACATTGGTCAACTTGTGTTTCCGGAACTACAATTGTTTTATTTTCAGTTTTTTTCACTAACCTGAATACAGGGTATGCGGTCGGGGCATCCGGAACAGTGCTTAAAACCACAAACGGAGGAAATGACTGGATTATGCAAACGTCCGGTACTTCAAACGCATTATTTTCAGTTTTTTTATTGATCAGAATTCAGGTTATATTGTTGGAAATGGGACAATCCTAAAAACGACTAACGGGGGAATTCTCTGGACAATGAAAAATCCCGGTACCAGATACCTTCATTCTGTACATTTTATTGACCTTAATACCGGTTATACCGTTGGCTTTAACAATACAGGCAATCCTGTGATCTTAAAAACATCTGATGGAGGAAACAACTGGGTCTCGCAAAATCCGGGCACCACAAATTCATTGTCCTCAGTTTATTTCACAGATGTCAATAAAGGATATGCCGCAGGATCGAGCGGGACAGTGCTTAAAACCACAAATGGAGGAGCTCTCTGGAGTGTTCAGAATTCGGGGACTTCACATCATTTGGAATCTATTTTCTTTACAAACGCCACAACGGGGTATGCTGTTGGCGATCAGGGGTTCATAATGAAAACAACCAATGAAGGTATAACCTGGTCTCCCCAAACATTTTATGCCACAAACAGTCACCTGAGCAGTGTCTGTTTCCCAACGGAAAGTACTGGCTATATTGTTGGTCATGAGGGTAAGATTCTGAAAACCACGGATGGAGGCCAGAACTGGGTAAGTAAGAATTCGGGTACCACAAATAAGCTGAATTCTGTTCATTTCTCAAATGAAAACAACGGTTTTGCCGTCGGGGAAAACGGAATTTTACTGGGAACCCTGGATGGGGGCAATACCTGGACCATTCAGAATTCGGGTACTTCCAATCGTCTGAATGCTGTTTTTGCATTAGATGATCAGTACAACGGTTTTGCTGTCGGTGATAACGGTACGGTTATACAAGTAGATCATTTTGGCAATTATATACTTCACACTCCCGGAACTTCCGTGAATTTATATTCTGTTTTTTTTAATAATTCAAACTCTGGCGGTTACATAGTTGGTGAGAATGGAACAATTCTTTTAACCTATTTCGGCATTTATTGGTATCCGCTATGTTCAGGTACAAATAATACCTTGTTTTCCGTTTACTTTCCGACCGTAACCACGGGGTATGCAGCCGGATCAAATGGCACTTTGCTTAAAACCACAGATGGCGGATGTCAATGGACGATCGTTCAGGAGACGGGTCCTGACAATATGTTTTTTTCGCTTCACTTTGAAGATGCCAGTCTGGGGTATCTTATCAACGTGGTCCTGAGCAAAGGCACATCGCCTGATGAGAAAATACCAGGTGACCGCGACTGTTACTGGGGAGCAGTATTTAAAACGACAGATGGAGGAGTTCATTGGACCAATCAATTGCCATACAACTTTGCCCTTCAATCCTTATCATTTACCAATGCAACAACCGGATATTGTGTCGGAAGCTATGGTAAAATTTTGAAAACCACCAATGGTGGAGGAGATCCCCTTGTTCATACCTTGCCGGCCAGCGGTATTACAGAATCTTCGGCATCACTTATGGGAACAGTCAATCCAAACGGGCAGGAAACAGAATATCATTTTGAATACGGGACGAATATCAATTATGGGAATATAACCCCTGATAAATCGGCTGGAGCAGGAACCATAGCCTTAAATGTTAATGCCGGGATTACAGGGTTGACACCCGGGGCAACTTACCATTACAGACTTGTAGCAGTAAATAATATCGGAACATCCTACGGGAATGATGTGAGTTTTACTGCTGCTTTTGTTCCGGCATCCCTGAATCTTTCAGGAAACCACCCGGGCGCTTCCTGTTTTAATGCCACCGGGACCATCACAGTAGCTGGGAACGGAACAACTTTTTGTATCCCCGACGGGGGCTATGCAACCTTGATAGCTGGACAGAAGATCCGGTTCCTGCCCGGTACCTCAGTCGAAGCAGGAGGATACCTTTATGGATATATCACCACCAGTTCAACCTATTGTGGCCCGGGAAATTACGCACTTACCGGCTATGCAACAGGACTTGAAGGGACCATTCTGAAAACCGTCAATGGAGGAAAAACATGGCACTCCCTGATTAGTGGTACAACAGTTGACTTGTACTCATCCTGCTTTACTGACCTTGATACGGGATACGTGGTAGGGGATAGCGGAAAGATTTTAAAAACCATCAACGGAGGCGCCACCTGGACAAGCCTTACTACCGGTACGATCTATTCCTTAAGGTCCGTCTGTTTTGTCAGCCCCAACAAAGGGTTTGCCACAGGGGGTCACTGGCAGACAAACGGTTTTACTTATACAGATGGAATAATAATTAAAACTGAGGATGGCGGTGCAACATGGACGACTGTTTCCCCAATCACAGATGCATTTTTAACTTCAGTATACTTTTCTGATGCCACAACAGGCTATGCTGCCGGAACCTCTGGTTCCTTTTTCGGAAATACCGGGGAAATCTTAAAAACCAATGATGGTGGTCTTACCTGGAATACAGTGGTTTCAGAAACCGATTGCGGGTTTTCTTCCGTATATTTTCTGACAGAAAATGAGGGTTTTGCATTGGGCAGTATAGATCAGCAATATTTCGGACCCGTTAGCGGATTTATTCGAAATACGTTAGACGGTGGAACAACATGGGCTCTGCCATGGGCCGATACGGCTGTTTTTCTGAATTCCGTTCACTTTGCAAATACCACAACTGGTTTTGCAGCGGGCTCTTTCGAGGATTGGTGGTCAAGTTATGGAAAAATCTATAAGACCATTGATGGCGGTATGACCTGGACCCCAGTCAGTGGAGATTTCAATTTTCCCCTGCGTTCCGTTTACATGACCGATGACAAAACAGTTTATTCCGTGGGCGAAAATGGTACTATTATCAAGTCCATTAATGGCGGGTTGACCTGGGCCGAGCTGCAAGGGGGAACCACAAATCCACTGACTTCGGTTGTTTTTCCTGATATAATCCAGCGCCATCCTTTGGAAGATTTACAATCTTTAGACCCTATAAAGGAAGAAGACATCGACTATCGGCCAGGATCATTTCAAGTTTCCAACTTCATTGTCTATCCCAATCCTACCAACGACAATTTCGTCGTCGGGTTTTCCCCGGAATTTCAGAAGATACCAATATTAATCAGGATTTGTGGAATACATGGGGAAGAACTGTTGCATCAACAGATATCCGGAGAGACAAAGGCTGAATTTTCCCTCTCAGGAAGGCCCAGGGGCATTTATTGGATTCTTATTGAGTCATCGCTGGGAACACAGGCGAAAAAGATTATTAAAATTTGAGGATTTGGGAATTCAGGAATCTGGGGTTAGGCACTATGCTCTCCCCTGCCTTAGTATTAACTGAATTCCAAATCCATGTTTCCCACCATCCACTTCCACACCGGTTTCACGACGATCCTGGGAATACCCAGATCCATTTCATCTTCTTCGTCCCCCGCAAGGATCATTCCTTCTTTGATACTGGATCTAAGCGATTTTGCGTGCTTCGACTGCGCTCAGTGTCCGTTTTTTCATGAAAATGATTTTTCGGAGCGGGTTCAGGATTCAGTATAAAAATCCCAATAACCACAATGGAATCCTGTTGTGGCGCCCGGTCTCAATGTCATCCGGGAACACATAGGAATGGTCAAGACCTCTCACCTGCCTGGTATTTTTGTTTTTACCGCCGATTTCGAGGATAAATTTATGGTCGACCAGGAAATCGGCTGTTTCGTGCAGGAACACCTCATGATTTGCCGAAAGTTGGTTTAATGCAAAGGTTTCCCTCAGGTTTCCGGTATTTACCATCTCATGGTTCAGCGCATAAAACAGGTTCGGGTTGTCCAGAAATATCTTGTCGGGTTTTTGCAACCGGCTGATATACCTTTCGGGTTGATTGACCAGTTTGATCATCCTTGCTTTTTCGAGATATTGAAAATACTGTAAAACTGTTTGCCGGTGCAAACCGGTTTTCTCACTGATTTTTGAAATATTGGGTTTAAACGGAACCGAGGCGGCAATCACTTTCAACAACGTCAGCATTTTTTTGCTCCGGGCAATATCGAAATTCTCAATGAATCGAAGATCTGTTTCCATTACCGTACGGATGATCTGTTCAAGCGTTGTAAAATAATCCCGCTCCGGTTCCAGGAAATAGGGATAAAATCCGCTTTTTAAATAGGTTGAAAAATGTCTCAATACCGGTATTTTATTTGCGATCCCGGAGGCAATGGCAACATGGTCGTGAAATATTTCAGTTAACAGATATGCCGGTAATGCAATAATATCCGACATCAGCAGGTATTCCCGGAAGGAAAGGCCTCTCATTTCGTACATCAATGCCCTGCGGCTCAGATCGGCATCCTGTTTTGTCAGTTCAATGATGGAAGATCCTGAAAATACAAGTTTTAGTTCCGGCATTGAATCATAAATATTCTTCAATTCCCTGGCCCACCCCGTATATTTATGGACTTCATCCAGATAAAGATATTCTCCGCCGTCTTTCCTGAATTCATCAGCCAGGTCATAGATACGATGATCCGCGAAATAAAGATCGTCAAGCCGGACATACAGCGCCTCGTGACCCTCTTTTATGAATTGTTGCAACTTCTGAAGCAGTAAAGTGGTTTTCCCTGTCCCCCTGGCGCCAATAATCCCGTTCATCCTCCAATCCCAGTTGATCTTGCCGATCACCTCTCTTTGATACGGATAGTGAACAGACTGAACGGTCCTGTTTGATTTTTCAATGAGTTTTTCCATTATCAACCGGATTACTGTAATAAGTTCAAGCCTTTTTGGTGTTCACGACCACCAAAGATAAACATATTTTGGTGGTCTTATCCACCATTTTAATCGTTAACCTGATTTTTCCATGTTTTCCACCATCCATTTCCAAAACGGTTTCACGATGATTTTGTGAACACCCATGTGTTACCGTAAAAAAGGCCCTGTTCAATTCGTACCCTGTCAAAACCCATTTTCCCCATTGGGTTACGTTCTGAACTTCATCGACCTGAACCGGATTATTGGCGGTTTCAAACAAAACCCGTTACAGTGCCTTGTAGTTAATTTCATTGGATGGCCCCATCATTGCTGGTATTTATAGTGCATTTTATAAAAATGCAAAGCATTTTTCTGTTAGATGCAGCTATACCGGGAGGAACAGAAGCCCAATACTTGCAAACCTGTTCCGAACCGGTATAATGTGCCGGAATAAGGAGGACAATTATAAGAAGATCTCTATATTCTTTCGTATTTTTGCCAAAACATGTCAAAACACTTTTTATCAAAATGGACAATCTGGGAGCTATAGTAAGAAAACTAAGAGAAGAAAAGGAACTGCCCTTGCGGACCGTTGCAGCCTTTCTTGACATTGACCAGGCCATATTAAGCAGAATTGAGCGGGGACAACGCAAGGCGACCCGGGGGCAGGTTGTTAATCTTGCAAAGTATTTTAAAGTGAACGAGAATGATTTATTGGTTGCGTGGCTTTCTGACAAATTGGTTTATGAAGTAGCAGACGAACAAAATGCTTTGGAAGCATTGCAGGTTGCCGAGAAAAAAATTGCTTATAGGACAATTCGAAAAGTGGATAGGGCAAAAATCCTTAAAACAATTAAAAAGGTAATCGGTCAATTCCCTGAAATTGAAAAGGCCTGGATTTATGGCTCTTTTTCACGTGCTGATGACAATGCAGATAGCGATATTGATATTGCTTTTAAAGCGGATGATTCATTCTCCTACTTTGATTTAGCTGAAATTCAATTTGTGCTGGAAAATAAAATAACCAGAAAAATTGATGTCGGATTTATTGACTCTTTCAAACCATACATTTTTGATCATATAAAAAAAGACTTAAAATTGATTCATGAAAGATAAGCTACTGGATAGTAAAAACAGATTGGAGCATATGATAGAGGCAATTATAGCCATTGAAAAATTCTCAAAAAATGAGGATTCTGTTTCATTTTGTGAAAACGAGATGCTTAATAATTCGATTTTACTTCAGTTTATAATCATTGGTGAAGCTATTGTTCATGTAGAAGATCGAATTTTGAAAAAGTATGACTATCCGTGGTATAAAATACGTTCTTTCAGAAACATGATTGCACACGAATATTTTAATATAAAACTACCTGCGGTTTGGGAAATAATTCAAAAGGATTTACCAGAACTAAAGACAATACTGCAACAGGTTTTGGCAAAAGAATTTTAAACTTCGCCAGCACTCAGTATGACGGTCCCAGGGCCTGGCACCTGGCCGTTCGAAACAATGCCTGTATTATGGACTATACCGATCAAAAAATCGGTGGCTATCCCCTCTGTTGTATTAGAGATAACTGAACCCCAATCCTTATTTTCCACCATCCACTTCCACACCGGTTTCACGACGTTCACATGTTTTTTCATGTGTAAATAATTTTGATTTCAGTGGTCACATGGAATATCCATAAAATTTCATGGTCGGTTGGTATGGGCATGGTTCTTATGGATATTTCATGAAACCGTAAAATTTATAAGGAAACTTTTGTCATTTTTTTAACTATTGTCCCCTGAGGGATGAAAAACAGTACAAAATAAGCCCCTGGTTTTAAATCTCTGACATCAATTATGGCCGATGCTGCATTTCCTGTAAAAAGTTTGACACATTTGAACTGCATGTCTAAAATTTCAATTTTATTAATGACCGGGGTTGTTTGATTCATAATTCTCAGATAACCATCAACCGGATTTTGGATTTGAATGGGGCCGTGCGATTTTATTTCCTCTGCCCCGACTTCGGGATCGCGGAGACAGCGAATGGAATATTTCATCACTTTAAACCAGTTGTAGGGAAGGCATGCCGAAGTGTCGTAAGCGAGATACCGTTCCCTGGCTTTGGTTGCGGTTATCTGTGTGGATGTCCAGAACACGGCATATTCATTCAGCAACCTGAATTGATGGGGATTATAATAGGCATCGTATTCGCCTGCAGGCAAAGCGGTAAACCCACTGCTGTTGTCAGCCCCTTGGTTTGGAGGGTTCCAGTAACCGGCCGTTGTGTCTTTTAATTTTCCGCCAGCCACAACATATCCCCCCAGAAAATTCTCCAGTACCGACCATTCGCCATCTGTAGGAACATGCCAGCCGGAAGGGCATAAACCCTGGGCCCCGCCGGTTACAGAATTTTTCATGGCGGCATCCCAGGTATATAACCTGCCATAAATATTGCCCAGGCTGTCGGAATTATTGTACACTGCCACTTCGGGAATTTCTGTCCCATCGGAATAATGCAGGGCCTTCATGTTTTCCTTCAGCCAGACTTGTGTGCCGATCGTGATGGGATGATATGGATTCCCGTCATAATCGAAAATTACATCCTGTGCTGAAACAGGGAACACAATTGTTACTAAAAAGTTTATCAGAACGATTAAAAATAGATTTTTCATGTCGCCGGGTTTAGTTTGATCTGTTTTCATGATCAATGATTTTCGTGCAAAATTTGATCATGCAAGCCAAATATCACAATAAATTCAATCAATATTGGGATGATAACCGGCGAAAAGGATCATTTGTTCAACAAACAGATATCACCGGTTAAAAGAACCGGTTTATTGAAAAAACAATCCGGAAACCGAATGATTTCTGATATTTGTATTATTGAAAAATCATGGATGGACAATAATAAGGGAAAAATCAGGATTCTGCAACATATAGGGTTCTGGGCCATCTACATCGGGTTTTATACCCTGGTCACAGGCATGATAAGCGGCAATTATCGGCAATCATTGTATATCTGGCTGATGACAACCCCACTTTACATGATGTTCACCTATTTTCACTTGTACGTAATCATCCCGCGATTATTGCTGCGCAGGAAATATGTCGCCTTCTTTGTCACCTTTGTGATTGCTGCCTGCGTGTTCATACTGGCCGACAGGGCATATACCTTTTATGTTTTATATCCTTTTCTTTTCGAAAACTTTTCGCCGGGCGCTTCGGGGTTTTTTAACCTTTCGGCGTTATGCACGCTGTCGGTGACGATCTATTCGGTCGTATTGCTGGCCTGCGCCATAAAACTGTTCAAACATTGGTATTTCAGCCAGCGAATAAAATCAGAATTGGAGATCCGCAACAAAGCCAGTGAAATTGCTTTGCTCAGGGCGCAGGTCAACCCACACTTTTTATTCAATACAATCAACAATATACACTCCCTGATAAGCATCGACACAAAAAAGGCCGAAGATTCCCTGGTAAAACTATCCGATATTATGCGGTACATGTTGTACAACAGCAATACCGGATTCGTTCCCCTTGAAAAGGAGATCCTCTATCTTTCAAGTTATATCGAGCTGCAGAAAATCAGGCTCATTGCCCCGGAACGGGTGTGTTTCATGGTGGAGGGCCAGGTTGACCGACGTGTGATCGCCCCGATGATCCTACTCCCTTTCGTCGAAAATGCCTTTAAACATGGCGATAAAGGCGTTGCATCGTCCGGGATCAGGATTTCGCTGGCCATTCATCAACAATATCTGGAATTTAATGTAACCAATGGCATGCATTTCCAAAAACAAATGGTGCACCCTGAAGGGAGCGGAATCGGCCTGCAGAACGTAAGGCGTAGATTGGAACTGATATACCCGGGCAAACACAGGTTGGAAAATGAAACGGCGAACGACATCTATAAAATAAAATTGACTATATTTGATTCATGACCATACGGTGTATTGCCATAGACGATGAACCGCTTGCCCTTCAGAAGATTGCCACCTACATTTCCCGTGTGCCTTATCTGGAACTGGCAGGATCTTTCGGGAATCCCATGGATGCGCTTAATTTTGTGAGGGACCATCCGGTTGACCTGATATTTCTGGATATTCAGATGGACCAACTTACGGGTTTACAGTTCCTGGAAGTGGTGGGGGGTCATCCCGGTATAATAATAACAACGGCTTACGATCAATTCGCACTGAAGGGATTTGAATTTGATGTGATCGATTATCTTCTGAAACCGATTGGTTTTGAAAGGTTTCTAAAATCCATCAATAAAATTTATCAGCAAAAGGGAGGCATTTCCGGAAGTCAAAAACCGGAAGCCAAAGTCGATTCCGCGATTGATTTTCTTTTTATCAAGGATGGGAAACGATTAGAGAAGGTTGATGTCAACGAAATACTTTACATTGAAGGAATGCGTGAATATCTAAAAATCCATACCCCGGAACGGTCTTTAATGACACTGATGAGTTTCAGCAAACTGAGTGATTTTCTTCCCCCGGGGATGTTTTGCCGGATACACAAATCGTTCATGGTTGCCATTGGTAAAATCAGATCTTACGACAACAACCATGTCTGGATCGGTAATGCCGAATTGCCGATCGGGGACAATTACCGCATGAACTTTTTTGCAATACTGAACCATTAACAAGGAGCCCGATAGGGCCTGGGGCCTGCCCCGTCACAACCTGGGCTTGCTGGAAAGCATCAAAGTAGGCGTACTTTCTGCCCTGCCTTGTGACCTGCAATTATTTTTGTAAAAAAGGAATTATCGGAGAAATGGTATTTTTTATACCCCAATTCAATTCAAATCGTACCCCGATAGTAAGGTGAGAAAACGCCGGAAGGTATCTGTCCGGTTGCATTGATAAAACCGTTTTAATGCCGTTCAAGGTCAGGATATCAGGATCATCAGGGTAATGGACCGGATTATTGCGAACCAAACAGGTGAAGTATATCTTGACAACAAATGCGATTTCAGTGTCTATGTGGAAAATAAAATGGTAACCAGAGTTGTAGAACGCCAATTCGGGGTCATCGGTGAAGCATGAACCGCTGATGGATTAAACAGGAAAGGCCATGGGTTTCTATTTTCCTGATTCATACAGGAATTCAGGGGCAAAATCAGCGCCGTTGGGCCATTCAATGGTGAAATCATTGACAAAAAACCGGGAAAAGAATGTTCTGTCTTTCAGAGGTTCAAAGACCTCTCCCCATAACTGGCCCTCAAGGTCAACACGCTTCTTTTCGCCGGTATTGAAAGTGATATCCAGGTTGTAATCACTCACATACGATGCCTTGATTACTTTTATCAGCATGGTCTTCAGGGTAATGGGTTAATTTTATTCAGTGGTCTTCTTTCTTCAATCCTTTTCCAGTTGTCCAGCAGTTCTTCCCTGTGGAGGTCAATCCACTCAAAAAGGAGGGTTAGGGCCCTCCGGGGAATATCGCCATGGACAATCCCTCCCTCAAAATCAATGATGGCCTCATAATCCTGATACTTCACATGAAGATGAGGTGGCTTGTGATCGGAAAAGAACATATAGATAATGATTCCGTAAAATCTGCTGATCTCCGGCATTTCTTTCTCTTTCAGGCAAAGGTAAGAAATATTTAGGATCAGTATGCAGCAGAAAAATCGAAAAATCAGAAGGATAAAATCAGAAAATTCGACTGTGTGTTATTTCGTGTGTGAAAATAAAAAAGCGACTGTAACATATTGTTAGTCAGTCGTTTTTGTTTTTTGTTTGCGGAGAGACTGGGATTCGAACCTATAGTCTAAACCGCTAAGAAATAAAGGTATTTAACTTCGTTGGCCATTTCAGTCCACCGATTAATCCACCTCTTTGATTACACTTAAATTCTTTA
>Ga0247841_10001215_pt1 | contig 60333 bp, 60 predicted proteins | sample LaCruzMarch2015__2_FD_192410 | JGI IMG/M metagenome (GOLD analysis project Ga0247841, IMG submission 192410) | Freshwater microbial communities from meromictic Lake La Cruz, Castile-La Mancha, Spain - LaCruzMarch2015_18m | ecosystem: Environmental > Aquatic > Freshwater > Lake | place: Spain...
ACAATGGATACCTATTCTCATATAATTGAGGGCATGCAGGAAGATGCCATGTCATTATTAGACGGTGTACTCCCGGAGGGGGTTCATAAAAGTTTTGTCGCTAAAATGTCGTGACTTTTCGATGTTTTGGCACCGAAACGGTGCAATTTAGCTTCATGCCGAGGTGGCGGAATGGCAGACGCGGCGGACTTAAAATCCGCTTCCCTCACGGGAGTGTGGGTTCAAATCCCTCCCTCGGCACTTTCCCCTTTCAGTTAAAAAGTGTTAACAAGATTAGCTATTTCAGAATACATTTAGAGGTTTCTATGGATTGGCAATTTATTATAACGGTGGGCACAATAACATTGGTGATTCTGTTTATACTTACAGGGATAATAGTATCCGTTGTTCTATTTGCTGTTATGGGTCTTGCCAATGAATAGGAATGCCCCCGCTCAGGCTAACTTGATGTTTGTCTCCTGCCCAACATGCTTCAGGAAATGCAGGTAAATCCTGGTGCGCAACTCATTCCGGGACCTGTAAGGAACTACGAACTTGCCCTTCAGCCATATCCTTTGCTCGTCCACGTGTATCAGTACCCGCCTGTCGCTTTCAGCTTCATGCAGAAACGCCGGGTAGTTCTCCCTGAACACTTCCTTGGACTGCTCCAGGTAGGCGGTGTCCTCCTCGTTGATGATATCCTCCAACAGGATGGCCGCGCGGGCTATATCGCTGTCCGACGATATGGGGATCTTGATCTCGTCAAAGATGTAGTCGCACTGCAATGTCTGGCCTTTCTTACGGTAATTCTTGGAGAAATTGAGCACCGGCTTGTCCAGTACGATCAGGTTGGGTATATTGAGTATCTTGCCCGTGAGCTCCCCGCCCAGTTTCTCATCCTCTCCTACCTCGTCTAAGGTCAGGAAAAATACGCCTATATGCCGTACGTCACCCTTGTAGCTGTCGATCCTGATGCGGTCACCCTCGCGCAGCAAGTCGGAGAAGACAATGATGAAGTAGCCGAAGTAGCTGGCCACATATTTCTGCAGGGCCAGCGCCAGTCCGATAGCTATGATCGATATATATATGGCAAGGTTGCTGTACAGCGCCACGACTATCAATATGCCAAGTACAGCGAATGCGATAAGCAGGGCCAGTATGCGTGTTCTCATCTCGGGTGAGCGGCGGTCAGGCAGGCGGGATGATCCTCAGTATGCCAGCGGCGTTGTCGACCGAAATATGGTAGTCGCCGGGGGGGCCTCCAACCGTCATGAAGGTGACCTCCTGGCTGTGCCCCGGTTCGATGCTGATGTCTTCTATGGCCTCGATCCTGCCATTGATCTTGAACTCTGCCCTGTGCCTGACCTTCTCCTGGCCTGAATTGGTAACCGTGGCAATCACGCCGATGGAACTGCTGGGATGTGCCCTGTCCGGCAATATGTGCAGGCTTGAAATGCTGGTGGTATCCGGCATATCGGCCGGTGGCGGGATGTTCTGGGGCTGCTGGGGGTCCGTTGGCGGCGCCCAGAGGTGGACGGGCATGGCCGCCGGCTGCCTGTCGCCCCGGCCAAAGCGCGCTGCGAGCAAAGAAACCAGGCTTGTTGATTCCGGCACGGAGACCTCCGTGGATGTTTTGGCGCTGATCAACGAAGTGAGGTGAGCGATCTGCTCCTCGAGATCGGAGGCCTTTTTCTGCGGGTTTTTGATCAGTTTTATATATGCTTCGGCTGGCATCTGCCCCACCTTGAAGCGGGCATCAAGGTTGGCAATCTCCTGCTTGAAGACGCCCAGTTGGCGGGTCCGCAGTGCCAACCTCTTGTTAAACTCCTGTTTGACCTGGTCGATCTTTATCTGCGCGTGCTGCAGGTTGACCGAGTACTCGGTCCTGAGAGCAGTGTAGGACAGGTCGTTGATGGCCTTATCGTTGCGCAGCTTCTCCAGGTTTGTCAAAAAAAGCTCCGCCCTCTCTTTGTTTAAAAACGCTGTGCGAAGATCATTTTCCATATTTTCTGCTATTGGCTGACAACCCCTGCGGACTTTCAGCCGGTCCAACCATTATTTCGCCACTATTTCTTGCGGGCTATCACGCTTCTGATGGCAGCCACGATATCGCCCGCGGTCAACCCGTTAGCCTCGAGCAACTCCTCGGGGTTGCCCGACTTACAGTATGTATCTTTTATGCCCAGTGAGGCAAGCGGAACCGGCGTGCCGGATGCCAATACCTGCGCCACTATGCTGCCCAGGCCACCATGCAGCAGGTGTTCCTCGGCAGTTACGATTGCACCTGTCTCTGCGGCTGCGGCTTCTATAGCCTGCCGGTCTATGGGCTTGATGCTGGACATGTTGAGGACACGGCACCGGATGCCGGATTTGCCCAGGGTCTCAGCCGCCTCCACCGCCCTGTACACCATTATGCCGGTGGCGATGATGGCCGCGTCCGCACCCTCCCGCAGCATATCGGCTTTGCCCAGCCGGAAATTGCAGCCGGAGGTGTAAACCACGGGAGTCTTGGAGCGGCCCAACCGCACGTAGAAAGGGCCTTCGGTGGCCGCCGCCGCCCTGATCGCCTCCACGGTCTCTATGGAGTCCGCAGGTACTACGACGTTGAAGTTGGGCAGGGAACAGTAGAGCGAGATGTCCTCGATGGCCTGGTGGGAGGAGCCGTCCTCACCCACCGTGATGCCGCCGTGGGTGGACACTATCTTAACGTTTGTCCGCGGCTGGGCCACGCACATGCGCACCTGGTCGAAGCACCTGCTGGAGGCAAATACGGCAAATGTGCTGGCGAAAGGTATCTTGCCGCAGGTCGCCAGCCCGGCAGCTATGCTTATCATGTTCTGTTCCGCCAGGCCGCACTGTATGAAGCGGTCCGGGTAGGCCTGGGCGAAGTATTTGGTCATGGTGGAACGGGACAGGTCGGCATCCAGCACGACGATGCGCTGGTCCTGTCCCCCCAGTTCGGTCAAAGCCTTGCCGAAAGCCTCACGCGTCGTGAGTTCAGAGTAATCTGTCATGATAGCTCCCGCAGCGCAATTTCGGTTTCTGCCTTGCCGGGGGCCTTGCCATGCCAGTCCACGTTGTTTTCCATGAAGCTGACTCCCTTGCCCTTGACGGTATGCGCTACGATGACCACGGGCTTGCCCTTGACTTGACCGGCCTTCTGCAGGGCGTCAATCATCTGTTTCATGTCATGACCGTCAACCTGCAGCACCTCCCACTTGAAGGAGCGCCACTTGTCCACAAAAGGCTCGAGGTCCATGATCTGTTTGGTGAAGCCGTCCAACTGGAGGCCGTTGTAATCAACGATTGCCGTGAGGTTGTCAAGGTGGTAATTGGGGGCGAACATGGCCGCCTCCCAGACCTGACCCTCCTGGCATTCCCCGTCGCCCAGCAGGACGTAGGTACGGTAGCTTCTATTATCCAGCCTGGCCGCCAGCGCCATGCCGATGCCCACGGAAAGGCCCTGGCCCAGCGATCCGGCCGACATGTCAACTCCCGGAGTGAGGTTGCTGTCGGTATGTCCCTGCAGGCAGGTTCCGGTCTTTCTGAGGGTGGTCATCCACTCGAGGGGGAAATAGCCGCATTCTGCCAGCGCGGCGTAAAGGACGGGTGCGGCATGGCCCTTGCTCAAGATAAAACGGTCGCGGTCGGGCCAGTGAGGGTTGGCTGGATCGTGCCGCATGACACGGAAATAAAGAGCCGTGATTATGTCAGCCGCCGACAGCGATCCGCCGGCGTGACCGCTGCCCGCCGCCGAGATCATGCTGATGACGTGCCGCCGCAACTTGCGGGCGATGCCCTGGAGGTCCTCTATACTATAATCGGTCATAAGAAGCGGCGGGCCTTCCCGTACCCTTGCCATATGTATGGGCCCGGTATGTCCCGGCTATTCAGTTTGAATTTGATTCATTATATGCCACACGAGATTGCCATGTCCATTTTATTTAGCGGCGGCCCGCCCCGCCTGCAGTCACGCACGTATTGAACGAAAATAGCGGGTACAGGTTATTAAGTATGACACAATTCGGCCTATTGGCAATATATTTATTACGTAATATAGTTGTCGAACTATAAGGCGATATTTACATTGCAATTATATTGATTTAAATATAACATATATTCTATTTTTAAATTTATGCTTGGAATAGTGATCCCAGCTAATACAAAGCGTGCCCGCAGTTACGGCAAGAAGCTTTAACGGGAGGCTACGTGAAGAGTGTTTGAATACCAGCTGGTTTCTTAATCTGAAACATGATAGGGAGATTGTTGAGGACTGGCGCAATGGTTACAACGAAGTCAGTCCGCACAGCTCATTGAAGCATAGAACGTCGGTGGAGTATGCTTATACAACGGCAGGATTCTAAGAGCCAGTGTTGCTTAATACGGTGTAACATCAAATCTTAAAAAGGGGATATAGATGAGGAAGATAGTTAGTTCGCCTGCCAAAGTAATTTACTCAGTAATATCCTTGGTGTTTGTTCTTGGACTGGTTTTAGTAGCACCTCTAAATATTAGTGCTGGTATCGAAGCAAACTCGAAAAAAATCATCAAAGAACAATTTGCTGCTTCAGATGCTGCTGTAATAACAACATACGGCAAAGGCTTCTTAATGAAGTTCCCGGGATTAGAGAATCATCCGCCTATTTTACATGTGCAGGGAACATCTTATGAAATGGGTTACCAGCACGGCTATTTACTTGCAGACGAGATAACAGAATTTTCTAGCGCGTTTTGCTCACCTGCATGTTTTATAGCTGGTGGATGGGATCCATATTCTGGACAGTCGCCAACTGCCCTACAGTTGCAGGTAGGTTATAACACATTGCTTGGAACAACTCAGGGACTTTTCTTAGGGCCGATCATGGCACAGGCACCAGAACTGTACGAGGAGTTGCAAGGGATGGCGGCGGGATTACACGATGCTGGGTCTCCTGTATCATTAATCGATTTAATTATAGGGTCCTGTTTGGCTGACCTGAACTGCAGTAGTTTCATAGCCTGGGGTAATGCGACTACGAATGGCAAATTAATACATAGTGTAAACCAAGACTATCAAACATTTGATGTCCTGGAAAAATATAATATTGTGACAATTGCCAAGCCGCAATCAGGGAATCCTTTTCTAAGCATCGGTAGCGTTGGTAGCTTCGGACTTACTGGAATGAATAATGCCGGTATTTCAGTTGGCCAAATGGACTCGAAATCAGCCGATAGCAACGTGCTATTAGGTATCCCTCAAATCCCTCATTTCATGCTTATAAGAAAACTATACCAAAACTCAAACCACCTTGAAGACGTTATAAATAGTTTGAAACTTTATGGTGGAACCACTGGCTGGAATATCATGACTGCTGATGCCAAGGTCCCGTCCGGGGTTGATCTTGAGGTTTCATGCCATCATGTAGCTGAAGTCAATCATGTGGCAGATAACAATGCTATTTGGATTACAAATCACTACGTGGCCTACCCAAGTTACCAAGGCTATGATGGCTATAATATGGTAAAAGATCAAATGAGTCTATGGGGCGTTTCATGGGCACAAGTAGATACTATAGAAAAATGGCAAGCCTGGTTACAAAGTCATCAAAGCAGTTCTTGGTCCCGCTATGAAAAGCTCCGGGAATTGATAAATACTAACTATGGAAACATAGACGTCGCGAAGGCTACTGAATTCCTGAGCACTCCTCCTATTTCCAGCGCTGGAACAAAAGTACAGTTATCTGCTCCTGTCCCCCATTTATTTGGTATTGTAAGACCAATAATAAGCCAAAGCCTTGCCAGTGTGTATAGCTGCGTCTTTGTGCCAGAAGATGGAATGGCATGGGTTGCAGTCGGAGCAGAACCTGCGCAAGCTGGAAAGTATTGGCCAATAAGCCTTAACGAGCATCTAAAACTGATGGAGCTCTATACATCTGCCTCCGTAGGCACACGGCTGGGCACAGTCACCTTTAATATTGATGATGGCTCGATTCAAGGTTTGACAAATATCAGTTCTTCTGATTTACCATGTACAGCAGCAGAATATTTCTTCCCCTACGGCATGTTCGCATTCAACATAACCAATCTCACACCAGGCCAAACAGTCACGGTAACGGTCAAGGTTCCTAATCCCATGCCCATGAGTTCGAAATTCTTCAAGTGCCAGAACGATAGCCTGATCGATTTCTCGCATTTTATGACTCAGCCCGATTCGAACACGTTTATTTTTACTCTCACAGACGGCGGACCGGGTGATGCCGATGGTACCAGCAACGGCATAATAGTCGACCCGGGCGGCCCCGCTTTCCTAATAGATGTACCGCGTTCCACTTCCTCATCTTCTGCCCCAACGACATCGGCATCACCGATTATTCTTGCTACTATAAAGATACAGAATGCGTCGCTATCTGCATGCAGAGTAGCACCGGGCACACCAGTCACGGTGACAGCTAACGTAGCCAACACAAGCACCGTTAACGGCTCATCCCTTATCCAACTCTATGTCAACGGACAGGAGGAATCCAGCCAAGGTATAACTGTTAAAAGTGGCAACAATATGCCCGTTACCTTCACCATTAGCAAAGACAAACCAGGAACGTATACGATTTATGTAGGCAGCGTAAATGCAGGCAGCTTCATAGTGGATGAGCTTGCCGATCCCAATATCATCCTCTATATTAGCATTGCTTCTATTTTTATTGCCCTTGTAGGGGGAGCAGTATTCATCATGAGGAGAAGACAGTCGGCACATTAAGGCATTTAGATGGCTATTGATTCTTACTGAGACAGTTTTGACAACTCGGAAGCTTCATTTTCGCTATATGAAATGCTTCCTCTTATGCCCCGCGTTGTTAACGCGGGCCGGCTAATCTATAATTCTTGATGTGATAATAGACTCTCACACGCACATCTTCAGCCCGGACGTGATCGAGGGGCGCGACCGGCATTGCTCGTCCGACCGCTGCTTCGGCCTGCTCTACGCCAACCCGAAAGCTAAGCTATGCTCGGCCGGGGAGCTTATCCGCAGCATGGATGAGCAGGGGATAGCTATTTCGATTGTTCAAAACATTGGCTGGTCCAGCCATGAGATGTGCTTGCGCAGTAACGATTATATACTGGAATCGCTCAACAAGTACCCGGGCAGGCTGATCGGCTTTTGCGCCATTCAGCCTCTTGAGGGGGAACAGGCGCTGGATGAACTGGAACGTTGTAGCAAGAGCGGAATGAGGGGGGTGGGGGAACTGCGGCCGGATGTCCAGGGGTTCGACCTGTGCGACCAAATGCTGATGCAGCCACTGGTCAGCCGCATGGCCGGGCTGGGCATGGTGCTGTCGCTGCACGTTTCGGAGCCCGTGGGACATGATTACCCGGGAAAGGGCGGCAATACGCCAGCAATAGTCCACAGGTTTATCGCCGCTTCAAGAGAACTAAAGGTCATTCTGGCCCATTTGGGCGGGGGTCTGCCCTTCTACGAGCTGATGCCCGAGGTCAGGCAGGCGCTGTCAAATGCCTGGTATGATACAGCTGCGGTGCCTTTCCTCTACAGTCCCGAGGTGTACAGGGTGGTTGCCGCGCTGAGCGGCGCCGGGAGGATGCTTTTTGGCAGTGACTGGCCTCTGCTGGGCCAGCACCGGGTGATAGAACATATCGGGGAGGCCGGGCTTGGCCAAACCGAGGTGGACGCAGTGCTGGGTGACAATGCGCGGCGGCTGTTTAACCTTGAAAGCGAGTAGGGATAAGCTATGAGCAGTGAATCTGTCAGGTTGTTCATAGCAATAGAGTTGCGCGCCGAGCTGGTAAAAAGGTTAAGGGATTTTCAGTCGGGGCTGAGTTCGTCCCGTCTGCCATATGTGAAATGGGTAGATCCCGGCTCCATCCATTTAACGCTTAAATTCCTGGGCGGTGTCGCCCTGGAGCGCCTGGAGGCAGTCAAAGCTTCTTCCGAGGCTGCAGTGAGACCAATCCGCCTATTTAGGCTTACTACCGGTAATACAGGATTTTTCCCGGGTCCGCAGCGCGCCCGTGTTTTCTGGCTTGGTTTGGAAGGGGATGTAGTGGAACTGGGCAGGCTGCAGCAGTGTATCGACATGGCAATGTCCAAAATAGGCTTCGAGAGTGAAAACCGTCCCTTTACCGCTCACCTCACGCTGGCCAGGCTGAGGGAGGGGTGCAGCGGCTCTCAACGGCTGGAGTTTGCCGCACTGGCAGGGGCGGCCGTATTTGAGCCCGGACCTCCCATGCCGGTCCAGTCGGTGTCATTGATGCGCAGCCAGTTAACGCCCGGGGGGGCCGTGTACACCCGCCTTGCGGAATTTCCACTGCAGGGAGTGTGAACCGTTGATTGCCCATCCAGCCCGCTCGAACTGCTCAATTTGCCAATAAAATTTAGTTAATGCTATACTTTACCCATCATTGGAGGAGGTGGAAAAAATAGTGGAAAACTATTCCTTTCCGAAGTGTTTAAAATGCAAAGTAGGTGACTTGGTTCCGCTGTCCGATTTCGGCAGCCAGGGGGCAGCGATACATTATAAGTCCTGGGTTTGCACAAATCCTGAATGCGGGTTCAACCTGAAAATCAGGAACGGCGACATCTATTTGAACGAGCCGATCTTCAGCGGCGCCAGCCATACGTTGCGCGGGCACTGACAGGAGACTAAGGCGGAATAACGGCGGATCACAGATGGAGTCGTTGTTTTGACCGGTTGGTTGAAACAGCTCCGGCATGAAGTCACCGATTTTTTCTTTCCGCGTATATGCGTGGGATGCGGCAAAGTCGGTGGCTTTATTTGTACAAACTGTTCAAAGAAAATGAGCAGGGTGTTGCCGCCTTTATGCCAGCGCTGCGGCAGGCCGGAATCCAGCGGGGCGTACTGTGCTGAATGCTGGAGACACAAAAGCAGCCTTGACTCGGTCCGTTCTGTATTCATCTTCGAGGGCATTGTCCGCCAGGCCGTTCACGAGTTCAAATACCGCAATGTGCAGGCCGTGTCCGGCTGCATGGCCGGGTTTATGTCGCGCTATTTCCTGGAAAACGGCTTGAGCGGTGATATGCTGGTTCCCGTGCCTCTGCACGATAAGCGCCTCAGGCAAAGGGGCTATAACCAGTCGCAGTTGCTGGCCGCTGACCTGTCAAAGCAGGTGTCCGTGTCGGTCAACAGCATGCTGGTGAAACGTGTCAGGAATACGGGACCGCAGGCACGCAGCGCCAGTGTTTATGAACGAAGAGCCAACATGGAAAATGCCTTTGTATGTACTTCCGGCGAGGCGTTGGGCAGGGATATTGTTATCATTGATGACGTCTGCACCTCAGGAGCTACCCTCGAATCCTGCGCGTATGCCCTCAAGAAGGCAGGGGCCAAGAAGGTGCTGGGATTTACGCTGGCAAGGGAAATCTACCATAGGAGTTGATCATGGAGATTAAGATATCTGCGCGCAACATGAAGCTGAAGGAAGACGAGCGTGACTATGCCGAGAAGAAACTCAGCAAACTTTCCAAGTACCTCAACAGCATCAGTTCGGTCAAGCTGGAACTCATCGAGGAAAAGACTAAGTCCCGTCAGGCCATATTCGGTGCACAGGTGACCCTGAATGTGAACGGCTTCCTTATGAGAGGCGAGCAGAAGGATGAGAATATACCCGCTGTAATCGATGCTGTGACCGACGTGATGGAGCGCCTGATCGATAAGTACAAGAAAAGGTACAGTGTTAATAAAGGTAAAGCGCACGAGACTATCAGGACGCTGGCCGAGGAGGACGTCCCCCAGGTCGAACAGCCCCAGTATGTTTATAAGCGCAAGCGGTTTATCGTGAAGCCCATGACAGCCGAACAGGCTGTAGAGCAGATGGATTTTCTGGGCCACGATTTCTTCCTCTTTGTCAGCGACGTGGATAATTCGATCAATGTTGTTTACCGCCGCAAGGACGATAAATACGGGTTGATCCAGCCCGAGTTCGCGTAGCAAGCCCGCCCGGGAAGGTGAGGGAGGCAAGATGCTTTATACCCTCGTATCAACGGCACGTGGATGGGTGGGCATTGCCTTTTCAGACAGGGGAGTGCGGAGGCTGAATCTTCCTGTTCAGGATGAGCAAGAGGCCGTGTCTTTGCTGGGTACGGGCGATACAACAAGTTTACATAAGGGCGATGGTGCGGGTTCCCTGGGGCACCGGGTGACGGATTATTTTGACGGTAAAAGAGCCGAATTTGATTGCATACTGGACCTGTCGGGTTCAACGCCTTTCCAGCGCAGGGTATGGAAGGCTACTATGGATATCCCTTACGGCGAGGTGAGGAGCTACAAGTGGGTGGCTGAAAGAATAGGTACGCCCTCCGCCTGCCGCGCCGTGGGCCACGCGCTGGCTGCCAACCCGCTTCCGCTGATCATACCCTGCCACAGGGTGATACGCAGTGACGGCAGGCCGGGGGGATTCGGGGGCAGGACAGGCAATGTGCAAACCAAGCTTCAGTTGCTTTCGCTGGAAGGTTACCGCAGCCGTGCTCAGGAACTTGTCTGCGGGGTGAGGTCCCTGAGCAAGTCCTCGGAGTAATCAACCTTGATATCGGGCACTTCCATGCGCGTGATCTCGTCGCCCCTGCGGATGGCTAATTGTACACTGTCATTGCCGGGGTACCTGCGCAGGACATCCAAAACCTTTTGCAGGTGCTCCAGGTCTTTCTGCGAATCGTCGCTCTGCCTGATATTGACTACCAATTTCCTGGGTTTAACGTGGTTGATTTTCCTGACGTTGTCAGCCTTGACCGGCGCGGCCCTGACCGGCTCAGGTTCGTAGCGGCTCACCCTGGTGCAGTTGATGTTGGCCCTGTCCTCCCTGACCCTGATGTTGCCCTCCACCAGCAGGATACTGCCGTCCACCCACAAATCCTGGGTCTGCGAGTAAACGTCCGACCAGACGGTAACCTCGATGCTGCCGTTGAGGTCCTCGAAGGTGGCGATGACAAAGAGGCGGTTGTTTTTGGTAGTCACGTGCCTGACTGCGGTCACCATGCCGGCCACGATAACCTTTTCGCCGGCCATCTCGTTGTTTATCTCACCGCACAGCACCGTGGCATGCTCGGCCAGCCTGGAAGCCACCGCGGACAGAGGGTGTTCGGAGAAGTAATAGCCCATCAGTTCCTTCTCCCAGAGCAGCCTTTCCTGCAGGGTGACATCGAAATCCTCCAGGTCGAGGGCCGGCAAAGGCACATCCACGCTCTGGCCGAAGAGGTCGAACATGCTGGACTGCCCGGATTGCTTCTGCTTCTGCTCCCGTTGGGAAAGCGATACGATGCGGTCCAGTGCGGCCAAAAGTGATCCCCTCTGGCCCAGTCCATCGAGCGCCCCGACCTTGACTAAGCTCTCGAGTACCTTCTTGTTAACATTGCGCAGGTCAACGCGGCGGCAGAAATCATCGATCGACTTGAATTCCCCGCCGCTGTCGCGGGCATCGACTATAGGCTGCAGGGCGTTGGTGCCCACGTTCTTGATGGAAGACATGCCGAACCTGATGGCCCGTCTCGCCCCATCCGCTTCGATGGTGAAATGCGCGTGGCTGTGGTTAACATCCGGCTTGAGTACCTCTACACCCATGCGCCTGCATTCGATAATGGCGGAGGACAGCCGGTCGGCTTTATCGAAATAGGTATTGAGGAATGCCGCCATGTACTCAATGGGGTAATTGGCCTTGAGGTAGGCCGTCTCGTAAGCTATGCGCGCGTAGCTGACGCTGTGTGCCTTGTTAAAGGCATAGCCGGCGAACGGTTCGATCAGGCTGAAGATGGCGCCGGCCTCGTTCTCCGTGTACCCCTTGGTTTTGGAGCCATCTATGAAATTCTGCCTCTCTTTCTTCATCACGGCCGCGTCCTTCTTGCCCATGGCCTTGCGGATGATGTCGGCGCGGCCCAGGCTGTATCCGGCGAAGCGCTGGACTATGAATAGCACCTGGTCCTGATAGACGATTACGCCATAGGTATCCTCGAGGATGGGAAGCAGGTCCGGGTGCGGATAGTGCACAGACTCCAGACCGTGCTTGGCCCGGATGAAAGTGGGTATGTGCTCCATGGGGCCGGGGCGGTAGAGGGCGACCATGGCCGCGATGTCGGTGAATTTGGTCGGCTTGAGCTCTTTGATGTAGCGCCGCATGCCCGGGCTTTCCAACTGGAAGATGCCCATGGTTTCGCCTGACGAGAAGAGGTCAAAGGTCCTGGCATCGTTGATCGGTATCTTGAGCAGGTCGAGTTCTATGCCGTGCTGTTGGCGGATTACCTCCCTGGCCTTGGCCAGCAGGGTGAGGTTTGCCAGGCCCAGGAAATCGAGCTTGAGCAAACCCAGCCTGGCCACGCTGTCCATGGAGAACTGGGTCATGGCCGATTGCTGCCCGCTGTCGCGGCTGGCACGCTGCAGGGGAAGGTAGCGCGTCAGGGGTTCGCGCGATATGACCACGCCGGCCGCGTGCGTGCTGGAATGGCGTGAGATGCCCTCCAGTTTCCTGGCCGTGTCAATCAGCTTGCGCATCATCTCATCGCCGTTATAAATGTCGGCCAGCTCCTTGACCTCCATCAGGGCATCCTCCAGGCGGATATTCGGCCTGGTGGGTATCAGGCGGGCTACCTGGTCAACCGAACCGTAATTCAGGCCGAGTGCCCGGCCCGCGTCCCTTATGGCCGCCCTGGCGCCCAGTGTACCGAATGTAATTATCTGTGCAACGTGGTCCGTACCGTATTTGTGGTTGGCATAGGCGATCACTTCGTCCCGCCGGTCATCCTGGAAATCGAGGTCGATATCGGGCATCTCGCGGCGCTCGATATTGAGGAAGCGCTCGAAAACCAGCTTGTAGGTCAGCGGGTTGATGTCCGTGATGCCCAGGCAGAACAGGGCAAGGCTGGCGGCGGCGCTGCCGCGCACACCGAAGAATATGCCTTTTTCCCGTACGAATGACACGAGGTCGTGGACCACCAGGAAATAGTCGGCAAACTGCGTCTTCTCGATCACTTCAAGCTCATATTCGAGACGCTTTTCGGTTGCCGCATCGGCCTGCGGCAGCCTCTCCTTAAGCCCCCTCCAGCAAAGCACTGAAAGGTGGGAATGAGAAGTTTTCCCCTCCGGCAGCTCCACCTGTGGGAGATGGGGCTTGCCAAACTCTATCTCGAGGTTGCACAGGGAGTCTATGACTGAGGCATTTTCAAGGGCCTCGGGCATATCGGCATACTGCTCCTGCATTTCCTGCGGGCTTTTGAGGTAAAAATAATCCCCGTCCATCTTGAGCCGCCGCTCGTCATTGACCGTGGTGTTGGTGCCGATGCACAGCAGGATGTCGTGGAGATAGGCGTCCTCCTTGTTGATATAGTGGACGTCGTTGGTGGCTACGATGGGTATGCCAAGCTTTTTAGCCAGTTTGACCAGGCCGTCATTGATCTTCTCAATCTCCGGTATTGGGTGCCTCTGGATCTCGATATAGTAATGAGGGAAGTTGCTTTTGTACCAGGCCGCCGCCTCTTCAGCCTCGCCCGGCCGGTTCTGCAGTAGCAGGCGTCCAAGTTCGCCCTGGGCGCAGCCGGAAAGCACCACCAGGCCATCCTGGTATTTACGCAACAAATCCTTATCGATGCGCGGCTTGTAATAAAATCCCTCGAGGTTAGCCAGCGTCACCAATTGAATCAGGTTGTTGTAGCCTGTATGATTCTGCGCTAAGAGGGTAGCATGAAAACTGGTCTTGTCAGCGGTATCCCTGCTGTGGTAATCGCCGGGAGCGATGTAAACCTCGCAGCCCACGATGGGCTTGATGCCGCACTCCCTGGCTGTTTTGTAAAAATCAATCACGCCGTACATGTTGCCGTGGTCTGTAATGGCAAGGCTGCGCATGCCGAGTTCCCTGGCCCTGTGTATGAGCGGAGCGATGCGGCAGCATCCATCAAGCAAACTGTACTCGGTATGAACGTGAAGGTGGGTAAACATACGGCACGACCTGAGATTTGGTATAGAATTATAACACAACTTTTTCGCGCCAATCACAGGTGAACGTATTAAAATGAACGGGTAAAAGGGGCCATGAAATGAAATTTAAGGCGATTGGTCTGCTGGGAGGACTGGCCATGGTAATCCTGGCAGCCGCCATACCCATTCTCATTGTCTCGGGCACGGTAAATGCCTATGCACGCTCAGCCGAACTCTACAAGTACGGCTTTGCCAGATACCGCATCAGCCAGGCCACCGGGATCAGCAATGCGCAACTTGACGAAGTGGCTCAACGCATGGCGGAATTTTTAGATGGGAAGCAACAGTCACCCCAGGTGACTGTACGTGTGAACGGCACGGACCGGCTTATATACAACGGGAAGGAACTGGCGCACATGGACGACGTGCGCGGCATCATCTCAGTTTTCAAGGTACTTCAAACCGTGGCCATACTGTCTTTGCTGGCGGCGGGCGCCTTTGTCTTTGCCGTGCTGGGAGTGCGCAAACTGCTGCGCTGGATCCTGGCAGGGACGATTGCGACAGTATCTTTGGTGGGTTTGCTGGCAGCCTGGGCGCTGGTCGATTTCTACAGCCTGTTTTACCTGTTTCATTTAGTGAGCTTCTCCAATGAGCTCTGGCTGCTGGATCCGACCAGGGACTACCTGATAATGATGTTCACCGAAGGTTTTTTCTACGATGCCGCCATGATGGTCACAGGCACAATTATGGCGGAGGCTATAATTGCCGGCCTGGCCACGCTGGTGATAGAAAAAACCGTGCTTGGCAGAGCGAAGTAAACCCGTCGAATTTTGACGGCGGCCGAAAATGCGGTCAGCCGCAGGTGGAGCAATTGGATGAGGAGCAACTGCCGCAGGAACCGCCACCGCCGCCGCCACCGCCGGATGGCATATGGTCAAGCATGCCCATGTCGGAACCGGCGCGCGAGACGAATTTAGATATGGCACGCCCGGAGCGCGACTTACACTTTGGGCAGCCGGTATCTTCCCCGGATCTGGACAGGGGCAGCAGCTTTTCGAACCTGATGTGGCACTTCGGGCAAATGTATTCGTAAATTGGCATTGACTGATACCCACACAGATTTTGCGAAATTTGGCCGCATTAGTCAAATGTTGCAAGGGCTTTTCATTTGTAGTACAATTGTGTTAATATAGGCTGAAACAGGTATAATTGCCTGGTAAAGAAAATTTTCGCAGGAGGGGAAATGGAATCGGATAAAGTAAAGGTGGAAAAAGGCAAGGCGCTGGACCTGGCCATAAGCCAGATCGAGAAACAGTACGGGGCGGGATCCATTATGTCGCTGGGTGAGAGGCAGGCCAAAGTTAAGGTAGAAGTTATCCCTACCGGTTCTCTCAGCCTTGACCTGGCTCTGGGTGTGGGAGGTATCCCGCGGGGGCGCATTACCGAGATATTCGGAGCGGAAGCCTCGGGCAAAACTACTCTGGCGCTCAATATAATTGCCCAGGCGCAAAAGACGGGCGGCCTGGTACTTTATATCGATGCAGAGCACGCGCTGGACACGCATTACGCCGGTGTTTGCGGCGTTAACGTAGATGCTTTGAAGGGTGCACAGCCGGGGACGGGTGAAGAGGCGTTGGACATCACCGAGAGGATGGTGAGGACGCATGCATTGGATGTGGTGGTGATCGACAGTGTGGCCGCGCTGGTGCCCCGGGCAGAGATAGAGGGGGAGATGGGGGATTCACACATAGGGCTGCAGGCCAGGCTGATGTCGCAGGCGCTGCGCAAGCTCACCCACGAAATAAGCAAATCCAACACCGCAGTCATTTTTATTAACCAGTTGAGGGAGAAGGTCGGCGTTATCTTTGGCAACCCGGAGGTGACCCCGGGCGGCAGGGCGCTTAAGTTCTACAGCTCCATCAGGATCGACCTGCGCAAATCAGAGGCCATTAAAAATGGCACCGAGATCATCGGGAACCGCGTGCGCGCCAAGGTGGTAAAAAACAAGGTGGCATCGCCTTACCGCACGGCTGAATTTGACATAATGTTTAACTGCGGAATCAGCAAAGAGGGCGATATAATTGACCTTGGGGTAGGCGCCGGGATAATCAAGAAGTCAGGCGCGTTTTTCGACTTTGCCGGCACCAAGCTGGGGCAGGGCAGGGAAAAGGCGCGGGAATACTTGATACAGCATCCGGAGATGGCGGATGAGATAGAGAAGCAGATCCGCCAGGCCGCCTTGTCGACTCAGGTAAGCGTGCCTGCCGGCAGGGAAGCGCTTGAGTAAGCGCGAAGCTAATACCCCTGCGGAAGATGACGACTACAGGGCGTGTTATGAAGCGGCCCTGCACTACATTGAGTACAGGCCGCGCAGCGAAGCGGAGGTAAGGCGTCACCTGCAGTATAAACGCAAGTTCCTTGCGGAATCCGTGAACCGTGCCGTTGTAAAACTGAAGGAGCTTAAGCTGATCGATGACAGGGCCTTTTCGGCCATCTGGGCCAGGGACCGTGTCGAGCACAGGCATAAGAGCAGCCTGATGATCAGGCGCGAGTTGATGCAGAAAGGAGTGGACGCCGGGACCATCGAAAGCGTAACCGCTGACATCGATGACGATGCCAATGCCCTCAGGGCGGGCATGAGCAAGGCGAAGCTGCTGAGGAACCTTGAATACCCTGAGTTTTACAAAAGGCTGGCATCGTATTTGAGCAGGAAGGGTTACGGGGCCGAACTGGTACAGAGAGTTGTGAGGAGTTTATGGGACGACCATAAAAACGATGCGGAAGGATAATTATTGATATTATTTTGAGAAAACTGGTTTTCCGCTACAAAAGAATAGTATAATGATTATCGAGGTTTAACAAATGTACAACCTGAAATGGTTTATTTATAAAGTGAGGCAACTGTATTATGGACTGGATATACTATGTGATAATCGGCTTGGTAGCCGTGTTGTTTCTACTGATGGGGTACTTCGCCCGGCAGCTACTGGCAAATCAACAGATACGCAACGCACAGAACGAAGCTAAAAAACTCCTTGAGAGTGCACAGGCCAAGTATGAACAGATGGTCCTGGACGCCAAAGAAGAGGCGGTAAAGGTCAGGGCGGCGTCTGAAGCAGACAGCAGGGAACGAAGATACGAACTGCAGCGGCTTGAAAGGCGGTCAAGCCAGCGCGAGGAACGCCTCGAGCGCAAACTCGAAGCCCTGGATCGCAGGGAGCAGGGCCTGGTCGGCAGGGAAAAGGAGATCGACACTGTCAGGGCGCAGGTGGAAGAGGTCAAGGAGCGGCAGTTACAGCGCCTGGAAGAGGTTTCTGGTATGTCCAGTGACGAAGCCAAGCAACAGTTGCTCAATACCGTTGAAGGTGAGATAAAGGAAGACGCCTCACGTCGGGTGCGGGAATGGGAAGTGCGCTTCAAGGACGAGATAGACGGCAAGGCCAGGGACATCCTGGCAACCACTATTCAGAGATGCGCAACCGATGTCGTATCCGCGACCACCGTCTCCATGGTACCCCTTCCCAGTGATGATATGAAGGGACGCCTGATTGGCCGCGAGGGCCGCAATATCCGTGCCCTTGAGCAGGCTACCGGTGTTGACCTGATAATCGATGATACGCCTGAATCGGTTACTATTTCCAGCTTTGACCCTATCCGCCGCGAGGTGGCCAGGGTGGCACTCACCAACCTTATACTGGACGGGCGCATTCACCCGGCCAGGATCGAGGAGGTGGTGGACAAGGCCAGGATTGAGGTTGAATCTACCATACGGCTCGAGGGAGAGCAGGCTTCCCGCAAGGCCGGTGTGCAGGGCCTTCATCCGGAACTTGTCAGGCTGTTGGGACGGCTCAAGTTCAGGACCAGTTACGGTCAAAATGTTCTTACGCACAGCCTGGAGGTGTCATACATCGCCGGTATGCTGGCAGCCGAGATAGGTGCCAATGTCACATTAGCCAAGCGCTCCGCCCTGCTGCATGATATTGGCAAAGCCGTAGATCACGAGGTGGAAGGTCCGCACGCCCTGATCGGCGCCAATCTTGTCAAGCAATGGGATAAATCGGCGGATGTGGTGCAGGCCATATCGGAGCATCACGGCGAGGCCACCACGACCAGTTCCCTGGGATTTGTGCTTGCCACTGCGGATGCCATCAGCGGCTCCAGGCTGGGTGCCAGGCGCGAGTCTTTGGACCAGTACATCAAGCGTATAGAAGCGCTGGAGAATGTTGCCACCAGCTTCCCGGGAGTGGAAAAAGCCTTCGCCATCCAGGCCGGCCGCGAAGTGCGCATTATTGTCAAGCCGGACCAGGTGGATGACCTGGCGGCCATGCGCCTGGCGCGCGATATAGTTAAGAAAATCGAGGACAGCCTCGAATATCCCGGCCAGATTAAGGTTACTGTAATGCGTGAGGTGAGGGCGGTAGATTACGCTAGATGATCAACAAGGGGTAGATTTTTGAATATCCTGGCTGTCGGTGACGTCATTGGTAAGCCTGGCAGGAGAGCTTTACAGCAGTTTCTGCCAGGCTTAATTAATGAATTCGATATTGACCTGGTGGTAGCCAATGGCGAGAATACCGCCCACGGCATCGGCATCACGGCTAAAACGGCGCAGGAACTGCTGGACGCCGGTGTGGATGTTATAACCAGCGGGAACCACATCTGGGCGCAGCGCGAGATCATCAATTGCATGGACGGGGACCTGCCCATTATACGTCCGCTCAATTTCCCGCCCGGTGTGGCCGGACGCGGCTACCTTACGGTTAAGGGCGTCATGGTGGTAAACCTGATCGGACGCATATTCATCGGCCCGGCGGATTGTCCCTTCAGGGCTATGGATGCCCTGCTGTCCTCGCTGAGCCCCCTGCCCAAAGTAATACTGGTTGATTTACACGCCGAGGCTACATCCGAAAAGATCGCCATGGGAAGATACCTTGATGGGCGAGTCAGCGCTGTGCTGGGCACACATACTCACGTGGGCACCACGGATAGCCATATTCTGCCCGGTGGAACGGCCTACGTTACCGACATCGGGATGGTAGGGCCGCTCAATTCCATTATAGGTGACGACGTTGAGAATGTGCTCAACAGCTTCCTGACCGGGCTTCCTCACAGGCTATCTGTGGGCAAGGGCCTGTGCGCCCTCGATGCCATTTTGCTGGATATTGATGATGATACGGGAAAGGCGCTCAGCATCGGGCGCGTAAGGCGTGAGGAGAGCGGAGACTGAAGTACGACCTGCACCTGCATACCACGGCCTCTGACGGACGGCTGACGCCTGTCGAACTGGTTGCACTGGCGCTGCAGCGGGGCCTTGAAGTTATATCTGTCACTGACCATGACAGCGTAAGCGGGGTGGGCGAAGCCCTTGCGGCCGCAGCCGGCGGTGGAAGGATTACGGTCGTTCCAGGGGTGGAAATAAACACCGACCTGGCCACAGGTGAGCTTCACGTGCTGGGCTATTTTATCGATTATCAGGACAGTGACCTGGTTGTGGCGCTGGCGAGTATCAGGGAATCGCGGGTGGGCAGGGCGCAGAAAATGGTGGAGAAATTGCGGCAACTGGGGATGCCGGTGGAATGGCAGAGGGTGCAGGACCTGGCCAGGGGCGAATCCATCTGCCGGCCCCATATCGCCCAGGCTATGCTGGAAAAGGGGTATATATCTGATGAAAAGGAAGCCTTCGAACTGTATATAGGCAGGGGCGGCCCCGCCTATGTGGGAAGGGCGAAAGTAGGTCCTGCAGATGCGGTCAGGATTGTGAAGAAGGCGGGTGGCATACCCGTGCTTGCCCACCCGGCCGATATTGCCAATGTGGACAATATCATCATTGAACTGAAGGAAGCCGGCCTGGCCGGGCTGGAGGTTTACTACGGGCAGTACGACAGCAAGACAGTCCGGAGGTGTGTGAAGATGGCGGCCCGTCACGGCCTGCTGACCACCGGCGGCACCGATTACCACCATTTCCAGAGCGACGGGGAGGTCCCGCCGGGTTCCGCGGACATACCCTTAAGCTCGATAGAGCAGTTGTTTGCAGCCGCCGGACAAACGTTCAGGCCGGCTTAGATGCCCCGTTGCGCCTGCATCTTCTAACTGAACAGCCCCCCGATGCCTTTCCCTAATATCATCACGCCGATCAGCAGAAACACGAGGAAAAGCACGGTGTGATTGTTCTCAACAAGCCAGCTCTTCCAGATGGTCAGGACAGGCGCTGTCCTGCTGCCGAAAAAGATATTGGCCAGCACCGGCACGGCTATCAGGACACTTCCGAGCAGTACCAGGATTCCCAGTACAATCATCTCCTGGCCCATGCTCAACCCCATGGAGGTCAGATCCGGCACGGCAGACAGCACGATCGGTATATTCTTGGTATTCACCACGCCCAGGAACACTGCGAGGGCAAATGCCCTGGGTGGAGTTATTGTATCCAGGGTGGCCATCCAGGCCGGGAATTTGGGCTGCTCGCCCTTTTTGGGGCGGCTCGACCACTGCTTGAAGCCAAGTAGCACCAGCAGCAGGCCGAGGACGATCTTGATTATGGCCGCGAAGTAATCATGGCCGCCGCCCGTTGCCGCGGGCTTCACCAGGCTGGCCAGCGCGAAAACAATTCCACACAGGAGGGCCAGGCCGACTATCCATCCGAACAGGTAGGCAAGCCCGTTACTTTTTGCCTTTTTGGTGAACAGTATCAGGATGATAGCTATGATAGGCACGGTACTGATTGCAATGCCCAGTGCATCGGGAAGGATGTATCCTATTGCTGCGCCCATATTTATCCTCCTTTCTCAGAATTGCAGAACTTGCTATTTAGACCTGAGGTAGCTGATTTCGGGACAATTATACGCATTGCCATGCAAGATAGGCAACGGACTCAAAATGGTGGTGTTTCAATTATCCTGATGCTACAATGGTGACGGTCATTCGAATTTGGAGGGGTGAGATATGCCGGATTTACAGTTCAACGAAAGCATGGTGGTTGATAAACAACCGGATACCTTTCCCATCGTGAGATATATTCAGGCTACGGGAAGCCAGCGTGAGATCGGACGCAAGCTTGCTCAAATAGCCAGAGACCGCTACGGTATAAAGCTCGCCAAAAACCCGTCGCCGGACTTCGGCATTGCACACTATGCATACCTGAAAAAGAACTACCCCGGCCTTCTCGAGCGTGCGCGGGGGGTGATGGATGTTTACGGGCTGAAAGAGGACGATCCAACCATTGATGCCACCGTTCTAAACTACGGCATGATGGATTTTGGCTGCTCCATGGCCTATTTCCCGGGGGCACTGACGGCCAATGGGCACGTAATGTCCGTCCGCAATATGGACAACGGATTGGGCTCGCTGAGCGAGTGGATGGGCCGGCCGCGGCAGACCGGGGAAAAGGATGTTTACCAGGAAGTCTATGTGTTCAAAACAGTCCCTACAGATGGCTACGCATCGCTGTTCCTGTCCGTTATCGACCTGCTGGGTGGGTCCGCGGATGGCATGAACGAGCACGGCCTATCGATTTATGTCCTGACGGAGCGTGGGGCGCCCATGAACCTTGTCAAGCCGTCCGGCAACCGGGAAGTGGGTCTGAGCTGCCTGCAGATATTACGCATGGTGCTTGAGACCTGCCGCAACTGTGCCGAGGCCAGGGTCGCGCTGTTGACCAATAAGATCTACTATGTAAATAAAGGGGCACATTACCTGGTGGGCGACGCGCAGGGAAACTCGTTCATCTTCGAGATCGACCAGTTGGACGGGCAGGCATATATCCAGGACGGCAACGGTAAAACCCAGATCCTTACCAATAATACGATATGGAAAATGCCCCCGCTGGATAAGCTGCCCGCTACCTTTGAGGATGTTTATGATCCCATGAACCGGTACCGTATCCTCCACCAGGAGTTCAACCAGGCCGGCAAGGTAAAATATTCTGAGGAAGATATGAGTGCCTCCATCGAGAAAGTATTTCCCAGGAAACCTACTGCAGCCCTTGGGGGTGCGGCATTGGAGCTGCGGCCGCTGTGGAGCGTTATCTACGACATGACCAGCCTGACCATGAAGGCGCGTTTCTGGCTGAAGGACAGCGGGCGGGACAGCAGCGGCAACCCGGGATTGGTCATGTCCAAATGGTTCGATTTTAGTCTCAGGTAACTCAGGGCTGAATTTATATGCCCGCAGCGCATCGACTCAGTCAAAATGCGGATGGAACAAGCTACAAAAAAGTAATATAATAATGCGGTTTTAAGGAAATAACCTCGTAAGGAGTAACATGGAAGCATCACGAGAAATATTCTGGCATATCCCGTTTTTAGTACAGATTTGCGTGTACCTTGCGGCAGGCGCCGCCGTCCTGCTCATCTGTTACACATTGTACAAACGCTACCAGATGTGGATGCTGGGCAAGCCCGACAAACGTTTCGACAACCCGGTCGGGCGCATCGGCGAGTTCATCAAGCTGGGTATTTTGGACGGCGCGTTCCACAGGAGGTTCCTGCGTGAGCCGTACTCCGGCATTATGCACTTCCTCATCTTCGTGGGCTGCATCCTGCTTTTCATCGGCGCAGGCCTGGACTTTTTAAACCATTACATTTTCGAGCCTTTTCACGCCGCCTTCATTCACGGCCCGGTCTATATTTACCTTGGCGGACTGTGGAACATCGCCGGTGTAATGGTGCTGATCGGCCTGCTGATGGCCTTTATACGCCGCTACATACAGAAGCCCAAAAGGCTTAACACCATATTTGATGACGGCATGGCCCTTTTCCTTATATTTATCGTAGTAATTTCAGGCTTTTTCCTGCAGGGTTTCAGGATGATAGGCGCCACCCCCGAGGCACTGGGCCTGGCCCAGCCCGAATATTACCTGCATCCCGAGTGGGGACAGGCCAGGTTCGGCGGTTTCTGGATCGCCGGCATGTTCGCCGGTCTTCCTGAGGCTTCACGCCTCCTGTGGTACCAGATCCTCTGGTACGGCCACGTGATAATCACCGTGGGCGCGGTCTTCTACGTCATCGTTACGTGGGACAAGCTGACCCACATCTTGATCTCGCCCGCCAACGTGTTCTTTAAAACCTCCCGGCCCAAGGGCGCGCTAAGCCTGGTGGACCTTGAAAATGCCGAGACCTACGGCATCGGCAAGATCGAGGATTTTACCTGGAAGCAGCTCTTTGACCTTGATGCCTGCACCAACTGCGGCCGCTGCCAGGACAGGTGTCCTGCTTACCTGACGGACAAGCCGCTTTCACCGAGGCAATTAGTGCAGGACCTCAAAACGCACTGGCTGGAACGTTCACCCGCGTTACTTGCAGCGAAAAAAGCCAAGGCTAAAGCGGCCAAAGCCGGCGGCGAGGCAGCCCCGGCTGAGGAAGCCGCCGCAAGCACCAAAGCCCTGGTGGGCGATATCATAACCGAGGACGTTATCTGGGCCTGCACAACCTGCCGCGGTTGCCAGGACATTTGCCCGGTATTTGTCGAGCATATAGACAAGATTATAGACATGCGGCGTCACCTGGTGCTGGACCTGGCGCAGGTGCCCGAAACCGGCCTGGCCATACTGCAGTGCATCGAGGCACGGGGACACAGTTGCAAGGGGACGACCCTCACCAGGACCGACTGGACTGCCGGCCTGGACATCAAGCAGCTATCCGAGGATCCCAATGTTGAATACGTATTCTTTGCCGGCTGTGCGGCATCGCTCGAGGAGAGGAGCACCAAGATAGCCATCGCAACGGCAAAGATACTCAAGGCCGCAGGTGTGAACTTTGGCATCCTGGGTGCCCAGGAGATGTGCTGCGGCGAGCCGGCCAGGAGGCTGGGCAACGAGTACCTCTACCAGACGCTGGCCGCCAACAACGTGGAGCAGTTCAAGGGCTACAACATCAAGAAGGTCATCACCATGTGCCCGCACTGCTTCAACACCCTGAAGAACGAATACCCGCAGTTCGGCGGCAACTTCGAGATAATCCATCACAGCACCTTTATCTCCCAGCTTATCAGCGAGGGCAAGATCAAGCCCGTAAATATGAAAGAGAACAGGATCACCTACCACGATTCATGCTACCTGGGCAGGCACAATGACATCTACAATCCCCAGAGGCATGTACTGCAGGCTATTAATAAGTTGCCGCTTCTGGAGATGGAGCGCTCGCACAGCAACGGATTCTGCTGCGGCGCCGGCGGCGGCCGCTTCTGGATGGAGGAGCGGATCGGCAAGCGTATCAGCGAGGTGCGCATCGAGCAGGTCATGGAGACCGGGGCGGATATCGTGGCTTCGGCCTGTCCCTACTGCGTCCAGATGTTCACCGACGCCATCAAGGCCAAAGGAGTCGAGGAGACTCTTATCGCCAAGGATATCGCGGAACTGGTCGCGGAGTCGATGGAACTAAAATAACTGCTCATTAATAGGTTGATGAAGGGGGCTGGTACGCAGCGCGTACCGGCCCCCTTTACTATTCACAGTGCGGACATAGGCAACAAGACAAGGCGTTGAGTTAAAATGGAAAAAGAAGCCTGGGCGTAGTAGAGTTAATTGGAGGGATACCGGAGAAAGAGCATGGTAAAGCGATTTGGCAAGTTAATAACGGCGTCCTTTATCATAATGGCGGTAGGTGTAGTCACGTTCCTGCTGGTAATTCCCCTGTATGGGTATTTTGGTATAGATACCGATATAATCGGGTTACTTATCTTAGAGATTGGCCTTGTGATTTTCATCATAGGGATAATACGCTGGAAAAAACTGAAGGGATTCAAGCTGGTGGCCTTAGCAGTGCTTGTTTCAATCCTTGCCATTCCAGTACTGATAACGGTTGTATCGCTAATTTACTTTCTCATAACCGGGAAACCCCTGGGAGATTAAGAGGACAAAGGTGGGAAACGCACAGGGACCAAGGTTAAGCAAAGTGCCGAAAAAGAGATTTGGCTCCTCGGGTAGGATTCGAACCTACGACCTAGCGGTTAACAGCCGCCCGCTCTACCGCTGAGCTACCGAGGAAAGCACAAATTATGAGATGTTTACCCGCCTTTCACGGGACAAACGGCATATTATAGCATTGCCTTGACCGCGTGAGCAAAAATGTCATTTCGGGGGCCGGCCCGTCAGCTTCAGGTATATGTCATTCACCTGCTGCCTGGTCTCCTGCTGCGTCCCATCGTTGTTAACCACGAAATCGGCGTAAACGGTCTTCTCGCTTACCGGCATCTGTGTCCTGATCCTGTTGCGCGCGTCCTCCTCCGGTATGCCCCTTGCAATCAGCCGTTTGAACTGTACCTCAGGCGAAGCGAAAACAACGACTATTTTGTCCACCAGCAAATGCGCAATCTCCGGCCCCGCCTCAAGCAGCAGGGGAACGTCCTTGATAATCAATCCGCCCGGATCAAGCTGTCTTCTCTCTTCGACCAGCCTGCGGTCCTCCTCAAGCACCGCCGGGTGAACGATAGAGTTAAGTTTCTGCAGTTTGGCGGGGTCACTGAAGACTATCCCGGCCAGCGCCTGCCTGTTAATGCTGCGGTCAGCGTTCAGCACAGCGCTGCCGAAAAAGCCGGCAATGGCCTGCCAGGCAGGCTTTCCCGGCTCAACCACTTCCCGCGACAGCCTGTCGTGATCTATGACGAAAGCGCCCATCTCCGCAAACATTTGCGCGACGGTGCTCTTGCCCGTACCGATGGTGCCCGTAACCCCGGCTATGATCATGCGTGGTTATTTCCTGCCGAGCCGCAGAACCTGCCTGCTTTGAGTTCGGCCATCAGCTCCCCTTCATTGCGTATGTCTTTCTCAAAAATGGTGACGCATTTGCCCATCTCATCCAAAAAATGGGCATCGCTGCCGCCGGACGTCTGTAACCCCAGCTTATCGGCAAGCCGGCAGGCGAAGATATTATTGCCCTCCATGTTGCGGCCGTTGAACCCCTCGAGGGCATCGACCTTGTCGAATACGGGACGCTGCAGTACCAGGCCTGCCGCCGTTTCGAAGTCTGATATGGCGTGGCAGGGATAGCCCCGGAAGGGATGCGCTGCTATCATGAAGGCGTCCGCCTGCCTGGAAAGCCTGCGCAGTTCATTGATATCTATGACAGTGGTGAAATTAATGTTGAGGCCGAAGACCAGTATCTCGCCTCCTTCCTTTATCATCACCTCGACCCCGCGGAATACAGGGAAATCATACTTATTGCTGAGATGTTCGATATCGGGCAGCGCCCAGGCGCGGTCGTGCTCGGTGAAGCATACGCCGTCCATGCCCAGTGCCCGCGCCTTAATAATAGCCGCTTCGGGATCCAGCCTGCTGTCGGGGGACAGCCTGTTTGTATGGATATGCAGGTCAACTTTCAATTTATACGCTCAACACGATGTTGTGATGCTGCATGTCTGGAGAGGGGGATATGCCTTTCCGGCAACACTTGCCTGAATCGATTTGCAGGCGAATTATAGCAGCACCTGTGAAATTTGACTACCGATCACGCCTTGACTATTATTGCAGTATTCATGGAGGTGTTGTGATGTCAGGGCAAAAAGTGATCGTTACAGCCGCTTTAACGGGGTCTGCCCATTTTCCCAGTATGTCGCCCTACCTGCCTCTTACACCCGTGCAGATTATTGAGGAAGGTATCAGGGCCGCAGATGCAGGCGCAGCTATTCTGCACGTACATGTCAGGAACCCGGAAAACGGCATGCCAACCCCCGATGTCGAGATATTCCGCGAGGTGCTGACCGGAATAAAGGCAGGTTCAGACGCGGTCATCTGCCTCACCACGGGCGGCGGTATGGGCATGAGCACGGAGCAGAGGGCCTTACCGGTAACAACCTTCAAGCCGGAGATAGCCTCGTTAAATTTCGGCTCGATGAACTTCTCCGTTTCTCACGTGGCCGAAAAGATCAGGGACTGGAAGTATCCCTGGGAAAAATTAGGCATGCTGGCCAGCGAGGATTATATCTTCCCCAATACATTCAAAACTTTGCGCGAGTTCCTGTCGCTGTTTGCCGCCAGTGAAACCAAGCCGGAGGTGGAGATTTACGACCTGGGCATGGTGAATAACCTTGCATTTATGATGGGGCGGGGGCACCTCAAGCCGCCCGCGCACATCCAGTTTGTAACCGGCACTTTGGGCGGTGTGCCTTCGACGGTCAACAGCCTGGTTTCCCTGGTAAACGCGGCCAGGGACGCCCTGGGGGTGGGCAACTTCACCTGGTCGGCTATTGGCGCAGGAAGGTTCCAGATGCCTATTTGCTCCGTAGCGCTGGCTATGGGCGGGCATGTCAGGGTCGGTTTGGAGGATAACCTTTATCTTAGCAAGGGCGTGCTGGCCAAAAGCAACGCCGAGCTTGTGGAGAAGATTGTACGCATCATGAGGGAATTGGGCATGGAGCCTGCCAGCCCCGATGAGGCCAGGGCCATCCTGGAACTCAAGGGAGCGGGCAAAGTGAATTATTGAGTCAGGAGGAAATTATGCCGGCTTACCGCGATCTTTTATATGATGTAAAAGGGCATGTTGCCGTGATCACACTCAACCGGCCGGGTGCCATGAATGCCTGGCACAGGGGTATGAACGAGGAACTCAGGCAGGCCGCCACAGAGATTGATAACGATCCCAACGTCAGGGTGGTGGTCATCACCGGTGCAGGCGAGAAATCATTCAGCTCGGGCATAGACCTGAAGAAAATAGCCTCCGGCGAGGCCTTTATCACCGGGCCCGATATACGCGATTACTACGACGGTATCCGCAAGCTGCGTGATGTATTCACCATGTATGATAAGCTGGCTGTGCCGGTGATCGCCGCCATAAACGGCTACTGCCTGGGCGGCGGCCTCGAACTGGCGCTGGCCTGCGACGTCAGGCTGGCTGCAGAATCCGCGGTTTTTTCCCTTCCGGAGGTCCAACTGGGAATAATACCTGACCTGGGGGGATGCCAGCGTTTGCCCAGGGCGGTGGGGATCGGCAAGGCCAAGGAGCTGATTTACACGGGGAAAAGGATCGACGCCGCGGAGGCGTTGCGTATTGGCCTGATTCAGCACGTATTCGCCCGTGAAAAGCTCATGGAAGAGGCGCTAAAAATGGCCAATGAGATAGCCGGCTATAACCCGGTGGTAGTGCAGGCGGCCAAAAGGGCCTGTAACGTTGCCATGTCATATCCCCTGGAAATCGGCCTGAGCTTCGAAACAACCTCGTCGGCCTTTACTATGAACGATACACAGTACGGAGCCCGTCCCTTCCCCATTAAATAAATGGGACCGGGGTAGGACAGGGAGCGAATATGGCCAGCGTTGTAGCCGTCTGCAGCAGCGATGCAAAAGGCGTCAGCAAGTCGCCTCTTGACTCAGCGGTCTTTAAGGTGGGCATAGGCCTGGTGGGGGATGCCCACGCCGGCGGCGACGTTGCGCGGGAAGTAAGCCTGCTGGCCATGGAAAGCATCGGCAAGATGGACGGCGGGGGACGCCAGTTCAAGCCGGGGGACTTCGCGGAAAACATTACCACCAGCGGCATCGATCTCCCTCATTTGCCGGTCGGTACACGCTTGCAGGCAGGAAACGAGGTCATTCTCGAGATCACCCAGATCGGCAAGAAGTGCCACAGCGGGTGCGCCATTTTCGCGGAGGTGGGGAACTGTATCATGCCCAAAGAAGGGGTATTCGCCAGGGTCATAAAGGGGGGCACCATCCGCCCCGGCGACGGGATAAAGGTGCCCGGCTAACTTTCAGGCCGCCCGGTTGCGAGAGTCCAGGTACCAATGTAGTGATAAGTTGGCTGCCGAGCCAGGATTCGAACCTGGGCAAATGGATTCAAAGTCCATCGTGCTACCGTTACACAACTCGGCAGTTCGATTTTAAGGTTATCACAGACATTTCAAACCGGTCAATTTAGAAAAATTTAAAAATTTTTCATTTTTGCCTAAACCTCCTGCCACCCGGTTGCGTTTTATAAGTATCGAACCGAAAAATAAAGCGCAGGAGCATGAAAATGACAAAGAACAAGATGGCAGAAATGATCAACAAGGACGGCAAGTCGCTGGCACTCTTTACAGGGATGCTGCTGGACGGCATACTGCTGATCACCCTGGTGGTTTATGCCGGGATAAACTTTGCATTTTAATCCTGACAAACGGTATATCGGTTAATTCAACTGCCGCCACCCCGCAAGGGGCGGCGGCAGTTTTTTATTATCATTAGAGTGTGGGTATTTCGGGGTTACTGGTGCCGAAGGTCGGACTCGAACCGACACGAGAGTTGCCCCTCAACAGTTTTTGAGACTGCCGCGTCTACCATTCCGCCACTTCGGCCCGGCCGGTTTGTAAGTGGTGCCGAGGCCCAGAATTGAACTGGGGACACGTAGATTTTCAGTCTACTGCTCTACCGACTGAGCTACCTCGGCGCGAACGATATTGTAGCCTTTAAACTAATAGTCTGTCAATTCTATTACACTCGAAATTTTGCTGCCGGTGGGCAAAAAGCGGCGCATTTAGTAAGATGTAATTAATGAACCAATATTATTGCCCCTATTGCCGCTCACCGGTGGCCGTGGGCGAGGGTGCCTGCCGCAGGTGCGGTAGGGCGCTGGCGTGGAACCCGGTCGCCGTTGGTCACCAGGATGGCGGCAGGCAGGAAGACGATGATATCCAACCCCGGGCCAACAAGTCATGGCTGTGGCCATTGCTTGCGCTCGTAGTGATTGTCGTTTTGGCGGCAGTGGGTATTTACATTTTCTTGCGCATGTTGGAGAAGCCGCCTGTTGCACCGGCTGTTCAAAATCCCGCTTCGGACGTCCAGGAGGGACTGATCATTCCTGATACCAGGGCACCTGTCATCAGCAATATTGACGTCAATGACCTCTCCTATAATTCTGTTGAGATTAAATGGACCACCGACGAGCCTTCCACCAGCCAGGTCATCTGGAGAGCGGGCGACGGTCCCATGTCCGGCACGGATGAAAAAGACGCCATGGTCATCCAGCACGTGGTCGGGCTTGCGGGCCTCAAGGATAAGCAGATGTACTATTTCAAGGTAAGGTCAGCCGACCAGTACGGCAACGAGGCAATCTCCGTGGAGGATTCCTTTGATATAGGGCTGTCACAGGGCGTGGCCGGTATCGGCGTAGTGGGGGGGAGTAAGAAGGGGGGCAAAATGAAGACGGAGGAACCTCAGCCGGGGGTGTTCCGTACCGTTATCAGCGGGGAGGTGGTCAATACGGGCGAGGTTCCGCTTCGCAACCGGGACATCGAGGTATGGATAACCATAACAGTCGGGGGTAAAACAGGGACCAGTGAAGTCAAAGCTGATCTTTACCCTGTCCCTGATATCATCAATCCCGGTGCAACGCTCGGGTTCTTCGCCGTTGTTCCTAACAGGACCGACCCGGGGGATTGGGTCGTCACGGCGAAAATTGTCGTGCCGCAGGATTAAGCCGCCTCTATGATGTCATGCGCGGTTGCTGCGCGAAGCGTCCACGATCATGACGATGACCAGCGTACCCACTATCAGGATGAATACGGGTATCATCACCAAACGGATATTGGGATAGTCCGCCGTCCAGTAGCGGAACCAGACGTTGCCTATGATATCCCCTTTTGGCACCAGCCAGCCGGTATGGGAATCGTTGCTGTGATTACGGTTATCCCCCAGGACGAAATACTGGCCATCCGGTACCATCATCTCAGGCATAAAGTAATTGGGCGCCTCGTTGATATATGGTTCCACCAGCTTCCTGCCGTTAACGAAGACAGCCTTGTTGTTGATCTCGACCGTGTCGCCCGGCGTAGCTATCACCCTTTTGATAAAACACGAGGGGTGTTGCGAGAAAAAGGGGTCGAATGCCGGCCTGGGACCGTTGCCGGGGGCGTAGAGGACTATTACATCACCCTGTTTGGGCTGATTGCCCAATTCATAACCAAGCTTGTTAACTATGATCAGGTCCCCTTCGCGGAAGGTGGGAAGCATCGATACGTTGAAAACCTCAAAACTCTTGATGGAGATCTGCAGGCCGATGAAGATGATGACCGCGATGAGCAGGGTGAAAATGAATTCTCTTAATACCTTCAATTGGGGGTTCCCTGAATTTGATTTGGATAATTATATGCTATAAGCTATGTTTGTGCTAATAGAATAAACCTTTGCCATGGGCATTACGTTTATCCTGTTTAACAGTGTAGTACGGTCGTGCACACTGAAAAAATACATATCGGGAGGTATTTAATAAATTGAAGAAAACGGTGATCATCTTAGCGGCAATCATGTTAATCACTCTGTCCTTTGCAGGCTGTGCCCCGGCTCCAGCCGTGGTTTACCAGCCGGCCTCGCCCGCAACGGGCATGGCGGCAGGAGTAGCGTCCAGTTCCACCGGCATTATAGTCAGCCAGCAAAGCCTGGGCCTGTGGGTAGACGGGCTGGGCAAAACTACGGGAGCGCCCGACGTGGTGCTCCTGACTATCGGTGTTGAATCGCAGCAGAAAACGGTGGCAGCGGCACAGAAACTGGCGTCCGAAGCCATGAACGCTGTCATCCAGGTGCTTAAGAGCAACGGTATCGCTGATAAGGATATTCAGACCAGCCAGTTCAACATCCAGCAGGTAACCCGCTGGGACGACAAGCAGAGCACATACATCGTTGATGGTTACAAGGTATCCAATATGGTAACTGCCAAGATCAGGGATATTGCCAAGGCAGGGCCCATCATAGACGCGGCAGCGGCTGCAGGGGGCGACCTCACCAGGGTCAACGGTATCGGATTCACTGTCGATGACCCCACCCCCTACTACAAGATAGCCCGCGAAAAGGCTGTCCAGTACGCCATGGAGAAGGCAAAACAGATCTCGCAGGTATCCGGTGTCAGGCTGGGCAAGGTGCTTTACATATCGGAAGGCGCCAATTACGCACCTGTCCTGCGTGAGAATTACTCCATGAAATTCTCCGCCATGGATGCGGCGGCGCCTGCCCCGACCCCCATCAGCGCCGGGGAACTGGAATTCCAGGTGACCGTCCAGATGGTCTATGAAATAGGCCAATAAGGCTCAAAATACAGGGTATTACTTAAAATATGCTCAGCCGTCCCCTTGACTTTATGGCTTATGCCCTTTCCCTCGCCGAGTTGGCGCTGGGTTACACCAGCCCCAACCCGGCGGTGGGAGCTGTGATCGAGAGGGACGGACTGGTCGTCGGATTGGGGCACACCCAGCAGCCCGGGCTGGAGCATGCTGAGATCATGGCGCTTAACCAGGCCGGTGAAATGGCCCGGGGGGCTACGTTATATGTGACCCTGGAGCCATGCTGCCACCATGGCAGGACCCCTCCCTGCACAGAGTCTGTCATCAAAGCAGGCATCTCCGAGGTCAATATCGCCGTGGCCGACCCCAACCCCAAAGTTTCAGGCAAGGGCATAGAGTGCCTGAGGGCAGCCGGCATCAAGACGGTAATAGGGGAGTATGAGCAGAAAGCCAGGGAGATCAACGAGGGCTATTTCAAATATATTCAGACGGGCATCCCCTTTGTCATTGCCAAGTTCGCCATGAGCCTTGACGGCAAGATAGCCACCCGGACGGGCGACTCCAGGTGGATAACCGGCGAGGAGGCGCGTAACTATGCGCACGGGCAGAGGCACAGCGTCGATGCCATCATGGTCGGCGCAGATACCATAATTAACGACGATCCGCGGTTGACCGCGCGCGGGTACAGTGGGAGGGCTGGACGTGCCAGGCTGCAACCTCTAAGGGTGATAGTGGACGGCAAGGGGCGTGTCCCGGCCACTGCCAGGGTCTTCTCGGAGCCGGGAAAAACACTGGTGGCGGTGGCGGATATCCATGTAAAAGATGAAAAAATCAAGACGAAACGGGATGGCGCGGAGTATATTGTGATCAGGTCGGATAATGGCCTGATCGATATTGCGGAACTGCTGAAAACGCTCGGCCGGAGGGAGATTACCACTGTCATGATAGAGGGCGGCGGCAAGCTGCTTGGATATGCTTTTGACCATCACCTGGTGGATAAGGTGCTTGCTTTCGTGGCGCCTATTATAATTGGGGGAGAGGGGGCCAGGACCGCGGTCGGCGGCAGGGGTGTGGAGAAGGTGGCGGAGGCGTTGCAGTTGAAAGATATCAAGATCGTGAAATTTGATAACGAATTGTTGATCAGCGGGTACACCTGAAGGTAATTATGTTTACAGGCATCATCGAAGAGATAGGTTCGGTACAGCAGCTCAGCGCCCGGGGCCTGGCCGTGCAGGCTAAGGAGGTCCTGGCAGGCACTGCCCTGGGGGACAGCATCTCCGTCAACGGGGCATGCCTCACTGTCATAGATATCACAAAATCAGGTTTCACGGTGGAGATAATGCCCGAGACTAAGAGGCTGACCAATATCGGGGATTTGCGCGTGGGGGACAGGGTCAACCTGGAACGCGCGCTTGCGGCGCAGGGACGATTCGGGGGGCACTTTGTGCAGGGGCACATAGATGCTGTGGGCAAGGTGGTGTCGCTCCAGCCCGACGGCGAGGCCGTGATATTAACTGTCCAAGCCCCTGAAGATGTACTAAAATATATAGTCAAGAAATGCTTTATCGCCGTCAACGGAGTCAGCCTGACGGTAACGGAATGCAAATCGTCACAGTTTTCCCTGTCCCTTGTGTCCTATTCAAGGCAAAAGACCAACCTGGGGACATTGAAGCAGGGCAACAAGGTCAACCTGGAAGTTGACATAATAGCTAAATATGTTGAGAAATTTTACCACCCGGGCAATCAAGAGGGTATAATCAGTCTATTGAATCAGTATGATAATCTGAAAGCGAGGTAAACTTAATGTCACTGTCACCCATCCCCGAGATTATTGAAGATATATCCGCCGGCAAGTTCGTCATCATAGTTGACGATGAAAACCGCGAGAATGAAGGCGACCTTGCCATAGCAGCGGAGAAGGTAACCCCCGAGTTAATCAATTTTATGGCCACCCACGCCCGCGGGCTGATCTGTATGCCCATCATAGGCAAGCGGCTGGATGACCTGCAGATCCCGCCCATGGTGCAGGAAAACACCTCGAAATTCACCACCGCCTTTGCCGTGTCAATAGAGGCAAAAAACAAGACCACCAGCGGCATCTCGGCGTTCGACAGGTCCATAACGGTAAAGGCGGTACTGGACCCCAAGACGCAGGCTGAGGACATCGCGCGGCCGGGCCACATGTTCCCCCTCAGGGCCAGGGAGGGTGGTGTGCTGGTGCGTGCGGGGCACACCGAGGCCGTAGTTGACCTGTCCAGGATGGCCGGGCTTTACCCTGCGGGGGTTATCTGCGAGATACTCAACGAGGATGGCTCCATGGCCAGGCTGCCGCAGCTGGAGATAATGGCGGTAAAATACGGCATTAAAATCGTCAGCATTGCCGACCTGATAACCCACAGGCGGAAGTACGAGAGGCTGGTGCAGAAGGTAGCAGAGGCCAGGTTCCCCACCAAGTACGGTGATTTTACTATCATGGCGTATAAGAGCACCGTCGATACCGACGAACATGTCGCGCTTGTTCTGGGGGATGTGGCCGACGGCAAGCCGGTGCTGGTCCGTGTGCACAGCGAATGCGTGACGGGCGATGTATTCGGCAGCCTGCGCTGCGATTGCGGCGAACAGGTTCAGATGGCCATGAGCATGATCGCCAAGGAAGGCAGGGGTGTATTCCTTTATATGAGGCAGGAGGGCAGGGGTATAGGTCTGCATAACAAGTTGCGGGCCTACGAACTGCAGGACAGGGGGATGGATACCGTGGAGGCCAATATCGCGCTGGGCTTTGAGGCTGATTTGAGGGACTACGGCATCGGCGCCCAGATACTGGCCGACCTGGGGTTGCATGACATACTCCTGCTGACCAACAACCCCAAGAAGATAATCGGTCTGGAAAGCTACGGGCTGAAGGTCGTCGAAAGCATCCGGCTGTTAGCTGCCCCAACCGAGCACAACAAGAGTTACTTGAAAACCAAGCAGGAGAAGCTGGAGCACCTGTTAACCATCGATGATTAGCACGCGGGAAATAAGCGAGGAGGTCTCACATGTCTAAGAATTACCAGGGTATGCTGTCAGGCAAGGGCCTTAAATTTGCTATCGTGATCGCACGCTTCAACGAGATAATAACGGGCAGGCTGCTGGAAGGCGCAAAGGACTCACTGCTCCGGCACGGTGTCAGCGAGCAGGATATCGATATCGCCTGGACGCCCGGCAGCATGGAGATACCCCTGGCCGCCAAGAAGATGATTGAAACGGGGAAATACAATGCCGTCGTCTGCCTGGGATGTGTCATAAGGGGCGGAACCCCCCATTTTGAATATGTGGCCTCGGAGGTCAACCGCGGCATTTCACGGCTTAGCCTTGACAGCGGTATTCCTGTCATACAGGGCATTATCACCGCGGACAACATAGAGCAGGCCATAGACAGGGCCGGCGCCAAGGAAGGCAACCGGGGCTTCACCGCCTCCAACAGCGCTATCGAGATGGCCAACCTCATCAAGAGCTTCGGCTCTTAGCTGTTAAGCCCGCTGTCCTGAAAACTTTGTCCCCCTTGCCGTTCCCTGTCTGATATCTTTAATCTTGGAGGTTTTATTATGCTTGAAAAAGTGACGCGCCTGGCCCTGGCGGGATTGTTTTCGCTGGCGCTCATACCGGCCATATTTATGTCAGTCAACCATGTAACAAAAGTCGAGGCGCAGGATGTTGAAAAACTGGAATTGACATGCCAGTACCCCGTGCTCAGCAGCTATGCCGGGTTAAATTACGTTTACAGCATCAACGTTAATTTCACAGGGAGCAAGGAATCCAAGGTTTTCAATTTGAAGGCGGTGGTCCCCGACGGTTTCGCTTACGTTATAACACCAGGTTATGGCGAGGGGCAGGAGATAGCGGCCATCCGGCTGGACGGCAGCAAGGGTTACCCTGAGACCGTCAAGGTCACGGTCAGGCCGTATGCCTGGAAGGTGCCTGCGCCGGGCGAATACCCGGTCATATTTGAAGTCGCTGCGGGCGAACTCAAGTCCGCCATCGAGCTGAAGGCCATCGTCACTGCCAATTACGACCTCAGGATGACCACCCCCGACGGGAGGCTCAACACTGATGCAACAGCCGGTCAGGAGAGCAGTTTTACGGTTACCGTTTCCAACACGGGTTCGGCGGACCTTGAGAAGGTGGGCGTAACCTGCCTGTCCGCAGACAGGCCCGGCGGCTGGATGGTGACCTGCAAGCCGGAGGTGATTGACCTGCTCAAAGTAAAGGACACCAAAGAGGTGCAGGTAACAGTCAAGCCGGCGGAAAAAACCATAGCCGGCGATTATTTCATTACCATACAGGCCCAACCCGAAGCTAAAAACGCATTTGCAAACCTGCAGATCAGGACTACCGTGCTTACACCTACCATCTGGGGATGGGTCGGCGTCGGCATAGTCATACTTGTGGTGGTGGCCCTGGCAGTCATATTCATCCGCTTCGGACGCCGCTAACAGGTAAATATGAGCGACAACCTGGTTATCGAGACACGGGATTTAACCAAGGCCTATGGCAAATTCACTGCCGTCAAGGGTCTCAACCTCCGCATTGCGGAAGGCGAGGTTTTCGGTTTGCTGGGCCCCAACGGGGCGGGCAAGACCACCACCATGCTCATGCTGATGGGATTTTGCGAGCCCACTTCGGGATCGGTGCTGATCAATGGTTACAACCCGGCCCGCGAGCCGGTCAGGGTCAAGAGCGTGGTCGGCTACATGCCCGAGAGGATAGGTTTTTACGATGATATGACGGCACGGGAAAACCTTGAATATACGGGCCGCCTCAACGGGCTCGGCGGCAGCCTGCTGAAGGACAGGATAGCCGAATTGATTGAGACCGTCGGCCTCAAGGACAGGGCGGACCAGCTGGTGGGCAGGTACTCGCATGGCATGAAGCAGCGCCTCGGCATTGCCGACGTGATGATCAAGCAACCCAAAATCGCCATTTTTGACGAACCCACCTCCGGAATAGACCCTGAGGGCACCGACCAGGTGCTCAACCTGGTGCGGGCCATGGCCCGGCAGAAGGTCACGGTTATAATTTCATCCCACCAGTTGCACCAGTTGCAGAAGGTGTGCACCGGCGTAGGCATCTTTTCAAAGGGACAGATGATAGCCTCCGGGCCCGTGGACAAATTAGGCAGGGATGCGCTGAGGAAGGGCAACTACAATATCATACTGCCCATCGCGCAGCTGGCGGACCGGGTGCGCTCCGAGATAAGCAAAATACCCGGTGTTTTCAGCATCGACAGTATCGCGGACAGCACCATCGTCTCGGCGGACGAGGACATCAGCGGGGAGCTTGAGCGGGTGGTGTTTGAGACAACCGGGCTCAAGGTGCAGATGAAGGTAGAGGAGTTCGAACTGGAAGAGATATACATGAAATATTTTGAGGGTTCCTCAATATGAACGGCTTAATGGAGATCATCAGGAAGGAGCTGGCGGACAGCTTCAACAGCAAAAGGTTCGTCATCCTCTTCGTGCTGGTGTATATGGCCGGCATAGCGACGATTTACATAGCCGCCCAGAATATAAGGGCTGCGGTCGGCGATTCGACCCGCGATATATTCCTCAACCTCTTCATTGTGTCCGGCAGCAACATGCCCTTCTCATTCCCGCTGTTCATGTCCATTTTCATCCCCATCATCGGCATAGCGCTGGGTTTTGACGCGGTCAACAGCGAGAGGACCAGCGGGAACCTCAGCCGCCTGCTTGCCCAGCCCATCTACCGGGATGACCTGATCAACGGCAAGTTCCTGGCCGGCCTGGCCATGATAGCCATCCTTATCATGAGCGTGGTGTTGATTGTAGCGGGCCTTGGATTGCGCCTGATAGGGGTTCCGCCGGAGGCGGAGGAAATACTGCGATTATTTATGTTCGTGATCGTGAGCATCCTTTACGGTGCCTTCTGGATGTCACTGGCGGTGCTCTTCTCGGTGCTGTTCAAAAAGACCGCTACCTCTGCCCTGGCCTCAATCGCCGTCTGGATATTCCTCTTTCTTTTCATGGGGATAATTGCCAACCTCATTGCCGGGGCCGTTTACCCCGTCGGCCAGGATTCCACGGTTGCACAGGTGGCCGACTACGACAGCCTCTACCGCATGATCAACCGCATCTCCCCGGGCACCCTCTATGCCGAGGGCATCCAGGCCATACTCGTTCCTATCATGGGCAACAGCAGTCCCACCATGATGATGATAGGCATGTATTCAGGGTTGATGCCTGCCCCGCTGCCCCTCAGCCAGAGCCTGACACTGGTCTGGCCCCAGCTGGTGGGACTGGTCGCCCTGACGGCCATCTGTTTCGCCGGGGCTTACATTAAATTTATGCGCGAGGAGATAAGGTCAACATAACATGATATTCAAAGCTTTAACCGTAGGTTTCATAGCTACAAATTGCTACATTGTGGGATCGGATACCACCGGGAAGGCCATGGTCATCGATCCCGGCGCGGATTCAAAGGCCATTCTCAAGGCGGTGAGCGACGATAAGCTGTCCGTGTCGCTGATAGTCATAACGCACAGCCACTTCGACCACATCGGGGCCGTCAAGGCCATAAAAGAAGCCAGTGGCGCTAAATTCGCCGTGGGTGCGGGGGCGGAGAAATCTTCGCCCGGGGCATTTATAAAATTGGTGGCTGCCATGTCCGGTGGGTCCGCTAAGATACCTGAGCCCGACCTGTTCCTGTCGGACGGTGATAAGATCGACATCGACGACCTGCACTTTGAAGTGCTATTCACCCCCGGGCACAGCCCTGACGAGATATCTCTTTATGGCCATGGCATGCTCTTCAGCGGGGACACGCTCTTCAACGCGGGCATCGGCAGGACAGATTTCCCCGGCTGCAGCTACGAGCAGCTCGAGCAAAGCATACTGACCAGGCTTTATACCCTGCCTGATCAGACCATTGTATATCCCGGCCACGGGCCAGAGACCACGATCGGGCATGAAAAAAGGGGCAACCCCTTTATCAGGTGATTGCCCCTTTTTAATAAGCTGGTTTGGGTAGGTTAGACGAAGAGCGGACAGAGGACCAGCGTGATAGTGGCGAGCAGCTTTACCAGCACGTGAAGTGACGGGCCTGCAGTGTCCTTGAAAGGATCACCGACTGTATCGCCGACTACGGCAGCCTTGTGGGCATCCGAGCCTTTGCCCAGGACATTTCCCTTTTCATCCTTGAGCTGGCCGTCCTCGATCATTTTCTTGGCATTGTCCCAGGCGCCGCCGCCGTTATTCATGAAGGAGGCGAGCATGATGCCTGCGATGGTGCCGATCATGAGCATGGCTGCCACAACCTGTGCGGCGTCCCATTTGTAGAACTTGCCGTCAGCCAGCGGGATCCAGGGGAGGTATTTAAAGAAAAGGCCCACTACCACCGGTGCGAGTACCACCAGGAGGGCAGGGGCGATCATCTCTTTAAGTCCGGCTTTGGCTGTGATATCAACGATCTCACCATAGTTCGGTTTCTCTGTACCGGCCATAATGCCGGGGTGATCGCGGAACTGTTTGCGTACCGCGTCTATGATGCTGCTGGCGGTTTTGCCGACCGACTTGATAGCCCATGCGCTGAAGAGATAGACAAGCATGGCGGCAAGAAGTCCACCGACGAAGACCTCGATATTGGAGATGTTTACGATGTTGAAGCTTCCGGTTACCCCGAACCTGAGGAAGGATACCCTGTCGAGGTAAGCCTGGAAGAGCAGGAAGGCGGCCAAACCGGCTGATACCATGGCATAGCCCTTGGTCAGCGCCTTGGTGGTGTTGCCGACGGCGTCGAGCCTGTCGGTGATTTTGCGGACCTCGGGTCCGGCGCCTGCCATCTCGTTAACGCCGTTGGCGTTATCGGTGATGGGGCCGAAGGTATCCATGGAGAGCACGTAGGGGCAGGTCATGAGCATGCCCATGGTTGCCACCGCCGTGCCGAAGGCGCCTCCGCCTTTAACTCCGCTGAGCTCGCCGAATACAAAGGCCAGTATCAGGGCGGAGCCGATTACCATGGCTGTAGCGAAGGTGGTTTCGAAGCCTATTGCCACGCCTGCCACGATGTTGGTGGCGGGCCCGGTCTTGGAGGCCTCTGCGATATCTCTTACGGGCTTGTAGCGTGATTCAGTGTAATACTGTGTCACGAAAATGATGGCTATGCTGGCAACGATGCCTACCAGGCCTGCAGCGAACAGCCACCAGCTGTCGAGCATGACGTAAACGGTGATGGCCAGGCCGACAATGGACAGGGCGATAGCCACGTAATAGCCCCGGTTGAGGGCGTTCATGGCATTCTCGTCCTCTTTGGCTTTAACGATCATGATGCCGATCATGCTGGCAAACATGCCGAAACCGCGTACAACCAGCGGGAAGAGGATCCATGCTATGTTCTGTGTGGCAACGTATGCAACGACGCCCAGGATCATGGCGCCGATGTTTTCTGCGGCGGTCGATTCGAAGAGGTCAGCGCCGCGGCCGGCGCAGTCGCCGACGTTATCGCCCACCAGGTCTGCAATGACTGCAGCATTGCGGGGATCGTCTTCGGGTATGCCCGCTTCAACTTTGCCGACCAGGTCGGCGCCCATGTCAGCAGCCTTGGTATAGATACCGCCGCCGAGCTGGGCGAAAAGGGCTACGAAGCTGGCGCCGAAGCCGAAGCCGACTATGAGATGCGGGGCTAAAGCCGGAGTTTCGGCTCCTCCGAAGGCGAAGAATATCACGGTTACACCGATCAGGCTGAGGGCTGTGATAAGGAACCCGGATACGGCGCCGCCGTGAAGGGCCACCCGGACCGCTTCGGTCAGGTTCTTCTGTGCAGCAGCCGCGCAGCGTACGTTTGATTTAACTGCGACGTACATACCGATGAAACCGGAGATGCCTGAACAGATTGCGCCCACCAGGAATGCAAGCGAAGTATGCCAGCCGATTGAAAAGGGATCATAGCCGGCCTTCTGCAAAGCTTCCTCGGGGGGCAGTAAACCTACGATTACTCCGATGACGATAGCTACTACGATTGAGTAGATGGTGATGGTGCTGTACTGCCTTTTGAGGAAGGCCCACGCACCCTCAAAAATCATGTCGCCGATTTCTTTCATCTTCGGGGTGCCCGTCGGCCGCCGCATGACGCTGATTGCCAGCCAGATGGCAAATATCACCGTCACTACGCCGGCTAAAGGTACGACCCAAAAGATAGGGGGAATTTGTGCCATAGTACCTCCTTTTTTGAATTTTAATTGTGGCCGGGGCTTTTCAGGCGTGACCCCACCAAATGTGGGATTTTACCAGCGGGGACGATTAAAGTCAAACAGAATCGGTAGGCAGAAATGCCTAATCTTCGGGCGCTGCTTTTTCGCCCGATGGCAACTGCGAAATCAGGCTGGCCTCTATGCTGTAAACAAGGTATCTCGATTTCCTGATCTCTTCGGCTGGAATCGCATCTTTCAGGTCAGGTAGCTTGGCCAGTTCCTCCAGCACGCGCAGACCCTCCTGCGCCCTCTTGGCGTTGGCCCTCACCACGGCATGCAGGTCCCGGTGCTCCTTAACCAGGTCACCGCCGGCGCCGATGTCTCCCCCTGCATCCCTGCTCAGCAGCAGGTGGATGCCCAGGTCCCCTGCCATATGGTTAAGCTGATGGCGCATGGATTTGAGCCGGCGGGTGGAATTTACATCCTCAACAATAAACCTGGCTACGTCCTCGAGCACGCGCAACCCCTCGCTGACGCGGTTGATGTTGGCGTCAACTGTACGCAGAATCCGGGCTTGCACTGTCCAGTTCCTTCAGAGAGTCGGGGAGAACACCTTCCCTCGCGCTATCAATGCTTTGCTGTATTCCCAGGGGTATATCCATGTTCATATCTTTGAACTGTTTTTCCAGGCCCCTGCCGATATTGCGGGGGTCCTTGTAATAATCCGAAGACATACCCGCGCCCGGCTCGCCGCTCTCCTCGTGAACCGTAGCCGTGGACTTGAGCACTGCAAAGCTGGAGAATACCCTGGTCAGGCCGGTCCCGCTGCATTCCGGGCAGGCGGGGTCCTGTTGTATGGCGCTCATGCGCATAAAAATGCCCACTTTCTTCTTGCAGCTGTGGCAGATGTACTCGTAAATCGGCATGTCACGCATCCTTCCCGGGTTATGGTTCAGGCCGGGGCTTCCCCTGCCTCCGGCGGGGCGGACGGCATCTCACCCCTCTCCATCCTCTCCATGGTCTCCTTGTATTCGGGGGCTACGGGTTCGCCGCCGCTCATCTTGTCGTTCCAGGAGGCCAGCGCCTTGGGATCGTTGTTCATCATGCCGCGCATCAGTTGCGAGTCCGAAAGTATGTCGTCGTACACAGCTTTGTACGATTTTTGCATCATGAACGTGGAGAACCTGCGCTGCAGTGAATTCCCCCCGCATTTGGGACAGGGGGGATTATCAGCGCTGAAACGCTGCAGCAGTATCTCCTGCCGCGTATTACAATTGGTGCACCAGTACTCGTAAACAGGCATATCCGCCTCCTCAATTTTATGATTGTAACACATGTTACGGGATTATTTAAAAAGGGACGCGGGCGGGTTTAAAAACCCGCCCCTACATCACTTCTTGTAGGGGCGTACCTTCAGGTGCGCCCGAGATACCATTTCCTGTAGGGGCGTTCCTTCAGGTGCGCCCGCGTAAATTGACTTGGGTGCGTTTACTTTACTAAAATGCTGCCAGGAGTTTACCTGTGAACAGCAACGAGATACGCAAAGCTTTCCTGGATTTTTTCGTAGAGAAAAAGCATAAGGTCATAGCCAGTTCGTCACTCATACCGCACGGTGACCCCACGCTCCTGCTGACCACGGCCGGCATGGTGCAGGTCAAGCCATACTTCCTGGGACAGGCTGTGCCGCCCGCACCCAGGCTGGCGTCCTGCCAGAAATGCTTCAGGACGACCGATGTGGACTCCGTGGGCGACAGCAAGCACCTCACCTTTTTCGAGATGCTGGGCAATTTCAGCGTGGGTGACTATTTCAAAGAGGATGCCATCAAATGGGGCTGGGAATTTGTTACGGCCAGGCTGAAGCTGCCCACCGATAACCTGTGGGTGACCGTTTTCCTGGACGATGACGAAGCGTACAACATCTGGCGGGGGATAGGTGTCCCTGCTGAAAAAATAGTCAGGCTGGGGGAGAAGGAAAACTTCTGGGGCCCGGCCGGCAACAGCGGTCCCTGCGGGCCCTGCAGCGAGATACATTACGATTTCGGCAGGCAAACCGGCTGCGGCAAGGCAGACTGTGACCCGTCCTGCAGTTGCAGCCGCTTCTCCGAGATATGGAACCTGGTATTCATGCAGTTCAACCAGGATACGGATGGCAGGAGGACACTCCTGCCGAAGCCCAATATCGATACGGGTATGGGGCTGGAGCGCGTAGTCGCCGTGCGCAACGGCAGCCCCAGCGTGTACGCCACCGACCTTTTCGCCCCATTGCTCGGCAAGATATGCAGTATCGCGTCCGTGCGTGAGGGCAAAGACGAGACTACTGACAGGATGCTCAAGGTCATCGCTGAGCACAGCAGGGGTGTGACCTTTTTAATTGCCGACGGCCTGTTGCCCTCCAACGAGGGCAGGGGCTACGTGCTCAGGCGCATACTCAGGCGCGCCTGCTTCCTGGGCAGGAAGCTCGGGTTGAGGGAGCCGTTCATGGGCCAGATGGCCGGCGTGGTCATCGAGAAGATGGGGCCTGTCTATCCCGAACTGGTATCCAACCGCAAGCTGGTGCTCGACGTAATCAGGAACGAAGAGGAGAGGTTCAACGATACACTCGACGCGGGCATTAACCTCTGCGAGAGGGCCATCGCCGATGCCAGGGCGCAGAACCTCAATTGCCTCCTCAACGAGGACGTTTTCAAGTTCTGGGACACATACGGCTTCCCGCTGGAACTGAGCGTGGAGATCGCGCAGGAGCACGGCCTCAGCGTGGACAGGGACGGCTTTGAAGCCGAGATGGCGAAGCAGAGGGAGAAGGCCAGGGCCACCCACAAGTTCGCCGGCGGCAAGGGGGAACAGGACATATTCACCCGTCTCGGCCCGACTCTGCAGATAACCGAGTTCGTGGGATACGAGGAATTGGCCGCCCGGGCAAAAGTGTTGCAGATAATCGACGGGAAGACGGCTGCTTATATTGAGAAGGCCCCGCAGGGCAGTGAAGTCATACTCATATTGGACAAAACCCCCTTTTACGGCGAGATGGGCGGGCAGGTAGGCGATACCGGCAGCCTGGTATGGGGGTCGGGCGAGTTACGCGTAGATAATTCCGTAGCTTATACCGGGGGCGGCATAGCCGTCTCAGGCAGGGTCATAAAGGGTACCATTGCTAAAGGTGATGCCGTGGATGCCTCCGTTGACGTGGAGCGCAGGAATGACATCGCCAGGAACCACACCGCCACGCACATACTTCAGGCGGCATTGAGGAATATACTGGGCAGCCATGTTGCCCAGAGGGGCTCGCTGGTCACCCCCGAGCGGCTGCGCTTCGATTTCACCCACCTGTCATCCATCAGCGGGGAGGAATTGAAGCAGGTGCAGTCGCTGGTCAACTCCGTCATCAGGCAGAACCTGCCCGTCACCACCGGCGTATGTTCATACAGCCAGGCCATCAGCGAGGGGGCCACGGCCATCTTTGAGGAAAAGTACGGCGACACGGTCAGGCTGGTCAAGATAGGCCCGTCAGCTTTGAGCGCTGAGCTGTGCGGCGGCACTCACGTAAAGGCGACCGGGGAGATAGGTTATTTCCTTATCACTTCCGAGGCCAGCGTGGGCACCGGCCTGCGCAGGATCGAAGCCGTCACCGGCCGGGAGGCCGAGGCACTGGTCGGCCAGAGATTAGACGCCCTTGACCAGATCGCCCAGGGTTTAAAGGTATCGCCGCAGGAGGCTCCCGCCAGGGTGGCCGAGCTGCAGGCTGGCCTCAAAGTCAGCATCAAAGCTGAGGTAACGCAGAGGCGCGAGCAGTCAAAGTATGCCATCGAAAATCTGCTCAGGGACAACCTGCTAACGGTCGGTGGTGTCAACGTGGTCTGCGCGCAGGTGCCCTCCCTCCCCATGCCTGCCGTTATGGAGATGGGGGACATGCTTAAAACGGGCATGGTCAGCGGTGTAGCCGTGCTGGCGTCGGTATATGAGGATAAGCCCTTTTTCATCGCAACGGCGACTGCGGACCTCGTTTCAAAGGGCGTACACTGCGGGAAGTTAGTCAAAAATGTTTCGGCCATTGCGGGTGGCAGCGGCGGTGGCAAGGCGGACATGGCGCAGGCAGGGGCCAGGGACGGCGCCAAAATCGGCGAGGCCCTGGCGGCGGTCCCGGCAATAATCGGGGAGATGCTCAAGGCCGGCCGTGCATAGGATCATGGGCCTGGACATCGGAGACAGGAGGATAGGTATAGCTGTATCCGACCCCACGCAGACACTGGCCAGCCCGCTGAAAACCATCATCCGCGTGGACGACGAGTCCGCAGTCATAGAGATAGCAGCGCTGATCGGGCAGCACGGTATCGGCAAACTGGTCATAGGGCTTCCCTACATGCTGGACGGTTCCTTTGGCGAGCAGGCCCAAAAGGTGACGGAGTTCAGTGAGAAAATAAAAGGCCGGGCCGCCGTAGAAACTGTCATGCAGGACGAGCGGCTTACCACATTTAGCGCCGGCCAGAAGTTGCGTGAGGGCGGTAAAAATCTGAGGGGGAAGATAGATTCCTCCACCACCGGCCGCAGGTTGCGGGAGGCCCGCAAAAAAAGGGAGAGCGTGAGAAAAGAGATCGATTCCGCTGCCGCCACGGTCATCCTGCAGGCTTACCTTGATGAGGTGGCGGGGGGCATCCCGATTTCGCAACAGGCGCCCCCATCCCTATAATTAATTGGTTGTAAACGTCCCGTGATATCAGATTACCTTAACGTTCTCAAACCCCGGGAAACCAGCCTGCTGGTTTTCATCGGCGCCTGCTCGGCCGCTGTATCGGCCGCGGCGGCGGGTGGGGCCTTCCCCGTCAACGTCTTCATATTGACTGTAATAGCCATAACCTGCGGCAGCGCGGGCGCCAACGGGTTGACCAACTACCTGGACCGTGATGTCGATGCCAGGATGGCCCGCACATGCGGGAGGTCCCTTGCGGCGGGCAGGATAAAGCCGCCGTGGAAGGTGCTGCCCCTCATAGCCGTACTCATCGTGGCCGGGCTGGTTATGGCCTGGCTGCTTTCCCCGCTGTGCTTTGCCATCGGCCTGGTCGGCGTAGTGGTCTCCGGGATAATGCGCAAGACCGTCTCGTGTACCTACTTCGGCATCATTGCCGGCAGCGCACCCGTGCTGATCGGGTGGTACGCTATCAGCCCGCAGCCTGTGCTGGCAGCCATGCCCGTCCTCTTCTTTTGTTTAATAACCGCCTGGACTCCCCTGCATGTATGGACGCTGATGCTGGCCAACCGCTCCGACTACGAGCAGGCCGGGCTGCACTACTTTCCACTCAATTGGCCGGACAAAAAAGTCATTATACTGCTGGCTGTGTTATCCCTGGTGCTTTCGGCCGTGGGCATATTGATCTACTTCCTTTCCGGCTTCCTGCACTGGCTTTACCTGTTCGTGGCCGTGCTGATGAGCGCCATGATGGTTTACGCCAGCATCCGCCTTCTGATAGCCCCCAATTCCAGGAATTCCTGGACTGTTTACAAGCTATCGGCCTTCCCCTACCTCGGCATAATTTTCACGGCCATGGTGGCCGACGGGTGGCTTCTTTGATCCCCGACCCGCAGTCCGTCCTGCACTACGCGTTCTACCCGCGCTCGGTAGCCGTGGTTGGGGCGTCCGATCAAACACTCTCCGCCGGGTACCATTTCCTCAAACACCTGCTCGACCTGGGTTTCAGCGGCGGCATATACCCGGTCCACCCCGGGAAGGACACCATCCTCGGCCTCAAGGCCTATCCAACCCTCAAAGACGCCCCCGGCGACGTAGACCTGGTGATCTGCTGCGTCAACACAGAGCATGTGCTTTCGCTGCTGGAAGAATGCAAAATAAAAAATGTAAAATCCGTGCACCTTTTTACCGCGCGGCTGGGAGAGACGGGCCGCCCGCAGGCCCTGGAGCTGGAAAAGCAGATAAAAGATACTGCCGCCCGGCTTGGCGTGGGCCTGATAGGTCCCAACTGCATGGGCATTTATAGCCCCGAGTCGAAGTTAGCCTTCGGCTACGGTATGCCCGCCGAATCGGGGGATATCGGCCTGGTTTTTCAGAGCGGCGGCGCTGCTTCCGTACTTGTCCAGGGCGGCGTGCTGCTGGGCCTGAGGTTCAGCAAGGTCCTGAGCTACGGCAACGCCATGCAGGTGGACGAGAGCGATATCCTCGATTACCTGGCAAACGACGAAAAGACCAGGGTCATCGGCGCGTATTTTGAGGGGGTGAAGGACGGCGGGAGGTTCATGCGGTCCTTGGGTAGGGCGGCGCGCAAGAAGCCCGTCATAGCCATCAAGGGCGGCCGTGGAGGGGCCGGTACGAGGGCCGTGGCTTCACATACCGCTGCAGTGGCCGGCTCGCACAACACCTGGGACACGGCCTTTGCGCAGGCCGGGGCGATCCAGGTCAAAGATATCGACGAGATGACCGGCCTGCTGTGCCTGTTTAACGGCCTGCCACCGGTGGCGGGCCGGAGGCTCGGCATCATCGGCGGCGGGGGCGGCAAGTGCGTCATCGCGGCGGACCTGGCCGAAGAGGCCGGTTTGTCGGTGCCCCCGCTTTCCGCGGAGCTGAAGGATAAACTGAAAGAACTGGTGCCCACGCTGTGGGACTGGATAGGCAACCCCATCGATTTCTCCATCTGGGGGAACGAGGCCTTCAAGGCCGCGCAGGTCAGGCAGATGATGTTCGAGGACTCAGGTTTTGACTGCCTGGTAATGCACCTGTCCGACGACAACCCGTTGGACGACGAGTGGTGGACGGCCATCGTAAGGATGGACGTGGACAACATCATCGACCTTCACAAACAGAACAAAAAGCCCGTGGTCGCGGTACTTAGCGGCGCCAAACCGGGTTACCATGACCTGCAGAATATCCGCTGGAAGACCATCAGCGAGCAGAGGACGAAGTTGGCCGCAGCAAGGGTCCCGGCCTTTGACACCACGGCTGAAGCCATGCGCGCACTGGCAAAGTATATCGGCTACTGGGAGTGGAAGCGGAATAACCCGTAGTGCCTATGCCTGACAGCCTGTTCAAGATCACGCATCAATGTGCCGGGACCCGTGCCAGGGTTGCCGAGCTGGCGCTCCTGCACGGTAAAGTCACGACACCCATCTTTCTGCCCGTGGGCACCCAGGCCACCGTCAAGAGCATTGACACCGCCGACCTGGAGCGCATCGGCATCGGGATGCTGCTCTGCAACGCCTACCACCTGTATTTGAGGCCCGGCATAGATATTATCAAGAAAGCCGGCGGCCTGCACCGCTTCATGCGCTGGGGGGGCCCCATACTGACCGACAGCGGCGGCTACCAGGTGTTCAGCCTGTCCTCCTTCCGCAAGCTGACGGAGGAGGGCGTGGTCTTCCGCTCGCACATCGACGGCAGCGAGCACAGCATCACGCCCGAGTCGTCCATGACTATGCAGGAGGAGCTGGGGGCCGATATCATCATGGCGCTGGACGTGTGCCCCGGGAGCGGCGATGCCAGGGACAAACAGGAGAGGGCCATGGAGTCCACCTTCAGGTGGGCAAAGCGCTGCCGCGAGGCCCACCGAGACACTGGCCAGCTCCTCTTCGGCATCATCCAGGGCGGCACATACCCCGACCTGCGCAGGCAGGCCGCAGAGCAAATAACCTCGCTGGATTTCCCCGGCTATGCTATCGGCGGCCTCAGCCTGGGCGAGTCCAAGGCTGCCATGTGGGAGACGGTCGATGCGACCGTGCCCTGCATGCCTGCGGACCGGCCGCGCTACCTGATGGGAGTTGGCTCGCCCGAGGACATCGTGGAGGGCATCTCAAGGGGCATCGACATCTTCGACAGTGCTCTGCCGACGCGCGTGGCCCGCAACGGCGCCCTTTATACCCGCTGCGGCAGGAAGAACATCAGGCGGGCGGATTTCAAGGAGGACATGGCCCCGGTCGAGGCGGGGTGCGGCTGCTATACCTGCGGCAACTATTCCGCCGCCTACCTGCACCACCTTTTTCGGAGCGATGAGCTGTTGGGCTACAGGCTTGCGACCATTCACAACCTCTACTTCATGCAGAAGCTGATCGAAAAGGCCCGGGCGGCCATCGCTGAAAACACCTTCCCTCATTTCATGAGCAATTTCCTGGAATCATATAAAACAACAGACGAAGACAAGCGTATCGAGCAGAAGACAGCGGCGTTGAAGGGCAAGAAAGCCAGTGGTTTAACTGTAACGGATATGTAGACGGTACTACCGGTGACCGGCTGTTTACGAATTACGAAGCAATCATAGAAAACGGTAATTTACGATGGAATACCATTATTAATGATCTATATCAAAATGTTGTTTTACGATCAACATTTATCTTTGTAGTAAAGACCGGTTATTAATAGTTCTTTAGCAAAATGTTAGCAAAGGGGCGGGATTTAGATATGGAGCTGAGGGGATTCGAACCCCTTACCTTCTGACTGCCAGGCTGAGCGCATATATGAAATATGGTAGCCTTAGATACAAAATGCTGATTTTCGATTAATTTGATTATGTCGTTTTACGATCAAAGATGTTTGTGGTTATGGGGGGTAACAAATAATCCGTTAGCAAAATGTTAGCAAAGTTTTATCCAGCGGTAGCAACCAATAAGACCAAAATATCGACATTCGGGCTAACAGTTTCAGCAGTAAGTTACTGAAATATATTTTTATACATGTATCTAAAATTATTCAACCTACATTAGATCACAGAATTAGGATGGGGTCATCATTAGAGGAATATGCCTTGCACAACGAAGACATTTTTCAGTATTCGGTGGGTTGATATGGCCACAATTAGGGCAGACACTGGGCACCGTGTGGATTTTCTTCTCTGTAGGACGGGGGTGAGCAAATGGTGGATCAGTTTGCTCTGGTGCGATGACCTTTGGAACTACTGCACCATATCTAATACCGTTGGATAATGGATTTTTCTTTAACAGGTTGATAACGTCCTCAATTTTTTCGGATTTTATTGCTTTGAAAGCTGCAAATATTAACCAAATAGAAGTGACGAAAGCAACGATAATGAATATTGCGTTCCAAGTCGCTGCACTAATAATAAAATCTTTAAAAGTTGCCGAAAAAAGAGTAACAATAATAGTAAGAAGAAGGGTTAGGGGAGTTATCCACCCATTTCTTTGTTCAATCCGGCCAAGATGTTGCAAAAGGCATAATCTAACCTTATCCTCAGTTGTAATAATTAGCTCCTGCGATACATTCACTGACAACTTGGCAACGTCAACATGAGATCCAAGCGAGCTTATGTCTATAGTAGATTGCTGAGGGGGATTTTGGTCAGTCATGGTTTTACCTCCTCAGTATGTTTACTCTCTTCCGTTATAAGCCCAAGCACACCTAAAGCATGCTGACAGAGGAAGCCGCATTTGTTACATACAATAACAACGGAGGGGAGTGATGGGCCACCTAAAATTAAGCCTGTCAATTCAGACTGAATAGATTGGCTAAAATAGCCGTCAACAAGTACGAAGTGCTTATTGCCGCATCGTGGACAAGGTAAGTTTGCGCCTCTTTGATTCAAAGCATCCAGAATTCTTCTTTTTTGTGGATCATCTAACATACTTGTACCTCACGATTAAAAGTTCCGGGAGGTGAATAAACCAGGGGCAAATTAAGCAGAGCTTTCAGCAGTCATAAACCAACTCCTCAAACTATGATGGCAGTAGTATATCAGAATGAAGGATTCGCAAGAAACCAGAGGAAAACCTTCCGTTTGTTTGGTATATACTATGTATTAATTTGTGCGCTAATATCGCTACTGATATAATTTGGATCTAATAATCTCATTGTAAATGGAGGTGGAGGATGCCACGTAATAAAAAGAGTGTTCCAGAAGCAACTGAGATTGCCTTTATTGAACCTCCAGCGCCCGATGAAAATAGCATCCCTGAACAAAAAGTACACTTTGCGCTACCAGTGCGCTTTGGTGCAGTACCTGTAGATGAAGCACCACTCGGCTGGGAAGTCGAAATGGGGCGGCGCGAGCCCAAAGAAACCAGGTTCCAACACGCTTATCCAACAATCCGCCTTCCATTTCAAGAAGTTCAGCGTATAGAATTTGGACATAATGCCCAGTTCCTTGCTCAGAACAAGAATGATCTTAAACTACGCGAGTTATTCCCTACTGGCGCAAATCGTATTTTCTTTGGTGATAATCTTCACGTAATGCGCCAACTACCTGGAGCGAGCATTGACCTGATTTATATTGACCCTCCTTTTTTCTCGGGACGCGACTACAACATGATCTTTGGAGACAAGAACGAGAAGCGCTCTTTTTCTGATATTTGGGACGGCGGAATGCCAGGCTACTTGGTGTGGCTTAATGCGCGTTTATGGGAGATGAAACGATTACTCAAACCCACAGGCTCAATTTTCGTGCATCTCGACTGGCATGCCAGTCACTATGTTAAGGTTGAAATGGACAAGATATTTGAGGCTGATAATTTTCGAAATGAACTCATCTGGTATTACGAGGGTGGAGGGGGGCGAGCAAAAAACCACTTCAATCGCAAGCATGACACAATTTTGTTCTATAGTAAAGGCGGCGATTATAAATACAATATTGACAACGTGCGGGTAGCATATAAGGAAACCAGTATGTACTCGTTTTATGGAACAACCCACCATAAAGTGGGTAAACATTACGCTCCTGACCGAGAAAAAGGGAAGAATCCTGACGACGTATGGGTGATGAATATACTTAATCCTACGGCCAAAGAACGCATAGGTTATCCCACGCAAAAACCTTTGGAAGTTGTGCAAAGAATAATTGACGTTGCCACAGATAAAGGTGATGTTGTCGCTGATTTCTTCATGGGTGGTGGTACCACACTCGTTGCAGCGATAGGACTCAGGACTGAAATTGGAGCACCCCTGCAAGCTACAAAGTATAGTGTGGTGGAGCCGAGGAGATTTATAGGTTGTGACCAGTCCCGTATTGCGGTGGCCATAACTGCGGATCGAATATCAAGGGTAATGGAAGAAAAAATCGGAGCACTATTTCCTGTGCCAGATTTCACTGTCGAGCATTGGGGCATTTATGAAGTACCTAGATTGGAAACATATAACGAGGAAAAATTCCGTGAGTTTGTTGTTACTGCGTTTGGTGGGCGCCCCGAAAGTATTTCGCCTGCCATTCATGGTGTGCGCTATGGTATACCGCTTTATGTGGGTGAACCTTCACGTCGATCACGCATATTGAAAGATGACGTGGCCCGTTTTGCCAAAGCAGTATATGAAGAACGCCGTGCCAATCATGGGGTAATGCTCGGCTGGAACTTTGGTCTTGATGCGCGTAAAGCGGCCGATATTTTGGCAGCCCGCGAAAATAAGAGGATTGATTTTGTGCGTCTGAGCTTAGTGCGATTGGAAGATGATGAATTTAGAGAGCATATCATTAACAAGAATAAGGACTACGGTGCTATGTTTAGCTTTATCCAGCCGCCAGAAGTACGCGTAGCAATACGCCGAGTGAGACCACTCAGCTACGAGTTCGATGTGTCTGAATCCGTCAGCCTGAACAAAGATGGCATAATAGCTAATGTTCAATGGGATTTCAGCTATAAAGAAGGCCGCTTCACTTCGACGCAAGGATACACCTTTCTCCGCGATAAAGATCGGCCTATATTGATAGTAGAATATGAATTCCCGAAGCCAGACACGTACACGATTGCATGCTCTGTGCAAGATGACCAGGGCGGAGAACGCACGGTAGTTCAAACTATCGAGGTTGAATAAATGTACTATTCGTTTGCACCGTATGAACAACATTTTCGTGATTGGTGGAAGTCGGGCTCATTCTCAGATGTCAACCCACTAACCCGCGACTTTTTATTGCACATTACGCGACCAGATGCGCCGCGCCGGCTATGGCGGCATCAAGAGGAAGCACTGATGCGCGTGGTGTACTCCTATGAAATGCTGCAATGGAAAGAATTGCTGTTAAATATCGTCACGGGTGGTGGTAAAACAGCAATAATGGGCGCCGTAATTGCATGGCTAAAAGTAAGTCACGACCTTAACAAATTTGTGTTGCTATGCCCAAATACTGTCGTCCGCGATCGGCTTGAAGATGACTTCACCAAGGCTAAGGTTTTCCGCGACTTTAGCTTCTTTCCGACTGGAACTGAACATTTTACAAACGAATTAGGCCTTCATGTTATGCAACCTGGCGAGAGTCCGCAGGGTATCCGCGATAACACGATAATTCTTGGCAATATTCATCAACTGTATCAGAGCAACATCGGCGGTCAGAGGAATCTTGCCGTACTAATGAATACCCATGAAAAGATAGCGATATTTAACGACGAGGCCCACAACACGCCAGCATCGGAGTATGACAACACATTGTTTACACTTAAACAGCTTTCAAAGTTCCGGCTTGATACTACTGCCACGCCCGATCGCGCTGACGGTCAAGCTCCAGACAGCAAAATGATTTTCGAGTATGGGATAACAGACGCGCAAGCAGAAATCCCGCCGATCATCAAAAGTATAGTTGTTTATCAGCCTCAACTATCGTCAGTTGAACTGACCTATACCAACCCAGAAACCGGAGAGAAACGCACCATCGATGAAATGGATGAAGAGTTTGAGCGTATTGAAAAAGGCCTTAGCTCTACGCAATGGGTTACAGACCCCGACCCTATGCGAAAACAAATTCGTATTGCCCTCGATCGACTGACCGAGCAAAAACGCAGAGCCATTTCACTGGGCAAGGGAACTTATAAACCAATCTTATTTGTAGTGGCAATCACAATCAATGACGCGAAACAAGCGCGCGACATGCTTGATAAAGAATTTGGGCTTAAAACCTTATTAGTCACAGAACAATCAGATGAAAACGATCGTCAGGATGCACGACGGCTTGGCAAGCCGGAAAACACTTATGAGGCAGTTGTCAGTGTACTCATGCTTCGAGAAGGCTGGGACGTTCCTGCGGTGTCAGTAATTTTGCTGCTACGTAAATTTTCCAGCAGAGTATACGGTCAGCAGGTTGTCGGTCGCGGCTTGCGCCTTAATGTGCGTGATGAAGACATACAGGAGATATGTGCAATCGTAGACCACGAAAAACTAAAACACAAGTGGCTTTGGGAAATAGTAGGAGCCAGAATCCGCCAGGACATCACCCAATCTAATATGTTTGGCGATGAAGACTTGCCGCCAAAGCGAAAGCCACAATTCGTCGCTAAACCGGAGCTACTGATCGGAATCCCCGAACCACTTGCAGATGAAGAGGCCGACTTCGACAATGAGCTGGCGAATATTGAGATTGATATGAGCGAATATCCGGAATGGGAAAAGGTGCTCGAGGGTTTCGATTACCAGATCGAAACTGAAATCTCGCGGGTTGAGATTTCGGGGGTGTCAGGACGAACGCTCGATGGATCGGGATTCGTACAAATACACGGAGCGCCAACTGTGACGGGCATCAAAAAGACGCCCAATGAGATTAATGATTCAGCCGAACTTGCAGACCTGCTACGCAATAGCATCCGAGATGTTGCTTCAGGGCTATTAGCGGAAGAAGGAATCGGCTCACACGAGCTCGGCTACCTATATGGCGTTCTAATGGACCACGTTAGTAAGCGTATGCTAAATGGTAAAACGGTTGGCACGGCTAGTATTGAAGAACTGAGGCACGGGGCGAACCGTCTCCACCAAATGGCAGCTAATCTTAAGAAGCGGCCTGGATTGGTGGCAAGCATCGTAAACTACAGGAAGGAGACGTAAAATGCCAACAAGTGAACGTGGCGACCTTGAAAACCCGACCAAAAGCGCCTATTCTGTTGAGCGTTACGACTCATCCTGGGAACATCAATATATGAAGCGACTTGAAAAGGATAAAACGGTCGCCAAGTGGACAAAAAACCACGGCATTACAATCCAGTATGTGACTGAGGCCGGTAACGTACGTGGCTATCGGCCAGACTTTCTTATTCAGACCGTGGATGGAACGAAGGAACTTCATGAAGTCAAAGGAGGGCAATTTCTCAATAACTTAGACACAATGCGCAAGCATGAAGCCGCACGAAATTGGTGCAGGAAGCGTGGTATGGCATTCATGGTGATAACTAAATAAATATAACACATGCTGCAGGATTGGAAATTTGAGATGGGGGGAGGGGTTGAGGATTTGTTTATTGTTCTTGAAAAACAAATTCGGTGGCGGCCAGGATGGAGCGATGGACGGTATGGGTTCTGATCGTGGCACGGTCAGGGAGCGGGCGGCTATAGTTTATTCAGTTTAGCGACCAGGTTGTCCTTGCTTATACCTTTGAATAGGCTGAGTTTATTGGTGAGGATGGTTATAGGTTCGGAAGTATCGCCGCAATGACAGGCCACGGCCTCTTTGACATTGTCGTGCAGTTCATCGAGGGTGCGGCCCTGGGTGAATATGTCTTCCCCGATACCACGCGCGCACCAGCGGTGGCCATCGAAATAATTCTCAATCTTTACCAGCATATCTGCCTCCGGTTGATTGGATGAGTTACATTAATTTGACGAGATCTGATAAATTGTATAACATATAGGCAATCCAAGTAATTGGAGGTGGATGTCCCGTAAGGGGCAGCGTAGAAAAGTCAGGGAAACCTGGCTTTTTTATTTTAGGAGATAAATATCCACCCATAACCGAATATGCGGCCGTTATAAACATGGCGATTGTATTTTGAGTGGATTACACCACATATTTCGTTGTTGAAATCATCAAGAGAACTGATTATTTTGTTTTCCACAAGGATTTTTTGCTTCACAGGGTAAGCGAGTAGATCTGCTACCTGTAAGCCGGCAATATTAGACGATTTTGGTTTTAATTTAATTTCACGGCTGGTCAAAACTTTCTGAAAAAATTGTGAGCCCCGGAATTGCGTGCCGCCTGAATGCAGTAGACGATATGCTTCTTTAAGCTTAGTATCTTCGGTGCCTCCACGACTCTCCGCCAACACGTCACCCTGCGAATTATTGAAATTTAAGAATCCACAGTATCGTTCAAGAAGTGCGGCAAGACAATAATGATATGGATGATAGGCGGCCGAACCATATCGCCTTATATGCGATTTCTTATCAATCATGGCAAAGGTTACATGTGGAGGATGTGGATTCATAGCTGTTAGAGCATTGAAGATAAGGGAGTTCAATCAGCGCTGCAATATTTTGCTGATGAAGGGCAAGATGGCGGCGGTTCTTCTCTGGCAGATTAGCCGACGTACTCTATATTTTCCTCAGTTCTATCATGCAGTATTGGAAAGGTAATGGCTTCGGTATCTGGCAGAACTTCCTCTGCAGCCGATTATAGATTTCATCGATCTTTTCTTTGTGGGCGGTCGAAAGGCCGGTTTTAATGGATGACTCGCTCCATGCCCGCACTTCGTGCGCCAGCTTACTTGCGAGCTCTTCCCTGGCCCCGGGGTCTTTCAGCCGGTCCTGGAATTGTGGGAAATAGGCACAAGGGACGGTAACAGGTTCAAAATGTTCCAGCCGGAATCTGTGTGTAATCTCAGGTTCGGCAATAACGGATTGCATTTCCCGCGGAGTGGCAAAATAGTCAGGCACAAAGATATCCCTGAGTTCTTCCGGCGAGATCAGTTTCTCTGCGCACATCTCGTTGCAGATATCACGGATGTAATTGTAACCGGCCGAGGCCGGCCACTCATCATTGCCAAAGCATGCCAGGTTCATCATGAATAGTGCACCGCCTGTGACCACTTCATCACTGCGCTTAAGCAGGAAATCAGCCCAGTCCGTTTTCCATTTTTCCACGAATTTATTCCTTTCAGTGCCCGAAAGTTCGTTGGGCTGGATATTCCCGGGGTGCTGAAAAAAGCTGGGACTGACGTCCTTAGTGTTCATCCAGTGCAAGGAGGTGGAGGAGTATCCAATGTTTAGCTTGCCTGTTAATTCAGGATAGTATTCGTAATAGGAACGTTGTATAAATTCGGCGGCCACTTTGGGGGTCTGCGCAAGCTGCGACCCCTGCCAGAATTTATCAAAGTTGTCCCTGGTTGAGATATCATAATAGAACAGCCTGAACTTTAACGAAGGATTCAGTGAGCGGACGTGAGCGATGATGGCCGCCATCAGCGGGCTCGAGTTAATACCATCGTTTGTGCCGAAGTCGGCGATGACAAATGGCGTTTCCAAGCTCATACGGGATATTTGGGGGGCTATGGATTCGATGTAAGCCTCAATTAGAGGCCCGACACTGGAGTTTACATTCCGGGCCGTCTCTGAAGTGCCGGCGTAGTCCTGCCCCATTGTGGGCATAAAGCGCGGTTGTTTATCGGCTCCATTTTCTGTCTGGTTTTTCATATTCTCCTTTTCTCCATTATGCACCATTTACGATACTGATAACTTCAGCCGGCTGATGAAAACGGCAGGCGGTATACCTGTATTGGTTTTACTTGTTAGAAACGGGTGGATGCCCGTGAAAATCACCCGGTTCACTTCCGTATAAAAAGACATCCTCAATTTTTACGTTAAAAAGACCGGCGATACGGAAGGCAAGCGGCAGGGAAGGGTCGTATTTACCATTTTCGATGGAGATGACCGTCTGCCTGGTCACGCGCAGTTGATCGGCCAGGGCCTCCTGTGTGAGGTCGTGCATGGCACGAAATACCTTTAGCCTGTTTTTCATCTGCAGCACCCTATAATTTCCGGCTAAAATAGGCATATAAACCCATGTGCAGCAACAATGCAACACAGACAAAATAACCCATGATAGTACCAGCAAAGGCTGCGTTTTCCGGCAACTGGTTCCGGAAAAGAGCGGTAAACAATGAGGCGGCTGCCGCCAATATAAGCATGCTGTAGAAAGAGGCAGAGGCAGCTTTTCCGGTGATCTGCGAGATCCGCTCGTCCCGCACTATCTCCTTGTTGTTGCGTTCCAGGATAAGCGCAAGCACTATAGCTATCACAACAGCCACCAGCGCGATTATGGCAGTGTCAGTAGCAATCGCAATTGCTACAGCAATGGCCAGTCCGCATGCTATGACCGCCTTGTATATACGGAATTTGCTTAGTTGCATCCTGATGCCCTCCTGTACCGTTAGTTGTACTAAATGTATAGCATACTATACTATTTGTCAAGTATATTATGAGGCCTTGATAGTGTCCAGCCTATGTGCCTAAGTCTTTTAACATAGGCGGCAAGCAAACGGCATACTTCAGACTTGCGTCGCCGGTAAGGGATAATCAGCATTTAGAGTGATGCGCGAAATCCCGGGTCAATGCGATAATAATTTCCCGAAGGAGAATAACATCATGAATACAATAACCGATTGGAAAGCAGAATATAAGAGTAAATTGGTTACAGCCGCGGAGGCTGCAGCTACGATCAAATCCGGGGACTGGGTATTGCTCTCACCTGTCAACAGCATGCCCATCGATATCCTCAATGCGCTTGCCGCCAGGAAGGAGGAGCTTCATAAGGTGAAGCTCGCAAGCAACCTTATGACGTATCCGTTTGCATTCCTGAACGGGGATTTTGCAGGCCACATAACCTATTACAGCGGCTATTTTGGCCCGGCCGAGCGGATGTTCCACCCTCTCGGAAATGTGGTGCCTTTCCCCATGCACCTGTCTAAAAGTTCAATCGCCCTGGACCGGCAGGGGGTATCAGATGTCGCCATGCTGGAGGTCACACCGCCTGATGAACGCGGCTATATGAACCTCGGCCCCTGCGGTGTAGTTTACGGAAGGTATGCCATAGGCAAATGCAAAAGGGTGATAGTACAGGTCAACTCAAAGGTTCCCTGGATACACGGCATAGAGAACCTCGTCCGGGTAGATGAAGTGGACATGATTGTTGAGGCAGACCATGACCTTACTCTGATACCGGAGATCAAGATAACCGACGTCGAAAAGAAGATCGGTGAACACATTGCCCGGCACATCCCCGACGGGGCGACCATACAGCTCGGCATAGGCGGCATACCCAATGCCGTAGCCTACTTCCTTCATGAGAAAAAGGACCTCGGTGTCCATGCGGAGATATTGAGCGACGCCATCGCTGAGCTTGCGGAGCTGGGCGTTATAACGGGAAGGAAAAAGACCCTTTACCCGGGCAAAATTGCTGTAGGCGGCCTGATAATAGGGACCAAGAAGCTGTTTGATTTTGTCGATAATAACCCCACCATACTGGCCATGCCGATTGCCACGGCGAATCACCTTGATGTCATCAGGCAGAACGACAACCTCTGTTCCATAAACGCCGGGCTCACGGTTGACCTGACGGGACAGGTTGCATCCGAGACGATAGGCCATACACCCTACAGCGCCACGGGAGGACAACTCGACTTCGTCAGGGGTGCGGCAGCTTCGAAGGGCGGCAAGTCGTTCATTGCGCTGAAGGCCACATCACTGAAAAAAGACGGGACACTTACTTCGAGGATTGTGCTTAACATGACCCCCGGCACCGTGGTTACAACGCCGAGGTCGGATGTCATGTATATAGTGACGGAATACGGTGTTGCAGACCTTTACATGAGGTCTGTTCCCGACAGGGTAAAGGCGATGATATCCATTGCGCACCCCGACTTCAGGGAAGAGCTTGAAAAACAGGCTTATGAAGTTGGTCTTCTGACCAATGCAACCAGGCCCGAAAACCTTTAGCCTGAAAATACAGCTATAGGTGATTGCCTATTTCTCAGGGATGCTTCTTAAAAAACCATCCGGAGCTGATTTCTTATCCGGAATAAGACTCATCGCCCGTTCCGCAAGAGCCGTGATTGTGAGAGCGGGATTGACGCCGACGTTAGCCGAAACTGCCGAGCCGTCAATCACGTAGATGCCATCGTATCCTAAAACCCGGTGTGATGTATCGATAACCCCATTTTCGGGAGAAGAACCCATGTGGCAGCCTCCGAGTATATGGGCGGTTGTTGACATATTCATCAGGTTTTCATTGCTGACATTGAAGGGCATCCCTTTGGCAACATCCGCCATAATGGCGCATGCCTTGTTGGCCACCGGAATATTCACCGGTGCTTCTTTTCCCGGAACGCTTTTTGACTTTAAACGACGCCTTAAGAAAGCAAACACGGCACTGGGGCCATACTTAAAGGAAAGCTGGTTGTCATGGTTCTGCATAACGGTCATGACAATGATCCGCTTGTACCAGTTTTTGGCAAAAATAGACCGGTAAACGCCAAGGGGGTCCATGATCATTTTGCCCATAGTTCTCAGGGATCTCCTTACCGGATGGTCATCATCTACAAGTGGAACGCTGGAATATTTCATAAAACCATAACCCTCGGGAAAGCGGTTTTGTGTGATGTGGGTGAACTTGTCAGGATAAAAGT
>Ga0247841_10001217_pt1 | contig 60207 bp, 68 predicted proteins | sample LaCruzMarch2015__2_FD_192410 | JGI IMG/M metagenome (GOLD analysis project Ga0247841, IMG submission 192410) | Freshwater microbial communities from meromictic Lake La Cruz, Castile-La Mancha, Spain - LaCruzMarch2015_18m | ecosystem: Environmental > Aquatic > Freshwater > Lake | place: Spain...
CCGAAGACGATAATTGTCAGCATTACTACTATTAACCCTACTGTTCTTGCCAGATGGGGACTTTTGTTATTTAGATTCTTTTGCTTAGGGTGGCCGAAAGATCTTGTTTTACCGAGAACACCACAAACACAACTACAAACACACTTGGCCGTAGCCTTCAAGCTCCTAGACAACTTTTCCAACACAGAAAACACAGTCATTTTTCTGTCTTTGGCCCTCCTTAATGTCATTAACTAAATTATACAATAAAGCAGACAAAAACTATAGGAGTTGTAAAGAGAAAAGAGGCGGATTCAAAACGGAATAAAGACGATTATGACCAAGTATAGTGAATAAGGGCGATATATTAGATGTATTCACTATATATTGACAAGATCGGTAGGTTTAATCATCCAGTTTCAACCACTTTAAACCATTGACGCGTAATTTTTGGCCGCGAAGAGGTATTGATCGATAAAAATCTTCTTGAAGGGAATGATTGAGTTGATCTCATAAAAAACCAACATTGCTTCACGGTAGTCGCTTTCTTCGATGCTACGATACGAAAGCGGCGCATAGCCATGGGATAGCAAAAGTGCGTTAGCCATCAGTCTACCTGTTCTTTTATTACCATCTTCAAATGGTTGGATATAGCCAATTCCAACAAGCGCCAGAAGAGCCTTGGTGTAAGGCGTTTTAGCTTTGGAGATTGCATCGGATAGGTCAGCTACCGCTTCTTTAACTTGACACTTGTTGTCCAGGGGCTGATATTTGGAACCGGTTACACCCACTACTCTGCTTCTAAGACCCAAACCAACACCCATGTCTTTTACGAGAATGGAGTGTAATTTTTCCAGATTTGCTAGAGTGAGCGTTTCAAATTCAGTGTTATTCTCTCTGATAAAATCAAAAGCATCCTTATGATTCAAAATCATAATTGCTTCCTTTTTGTCGTGACCTTTGGCCTCTTGTTTATCGACAATCAGTTTTTCCGTATCCAGCAGCGTATATGTATTGCCCTCGATCTTTGAGGATTTCCAAGATAGCTCGATAATTAGTCGCAACAGTTCTTTTTTTGCCAAAATATCAGATAAATTACGAGTCTTCTGCTTATAGCCCCGTGTTGCCTTGTCTAGCATTTCTAGTTCGGTCTGATCGAATATATCCGGGGGGAATTGGGAAAAGTATTCAAAATTGTATTTGCTCGAGCCGTATCGCTTGTCCGGTTCAATATCAATATATTTTTTAGCATCGATATTGAAAAATACTCTAGCTAAATTGCTAGTATTGTAAGTGGTTGATCTACCTGAACCCGAAACAACCAATAAACCTAGGCTAGCCATATCCGACAATATTCTTTTAACTGAAACCAGCGACAGATCATTACCGCGCTTAATCATTACATTATGCACATCAGAAGATTGCATTGAACTATTTTCAAGGATAATTTCTAAGATATTTTGTTGTTTTTGTGATATTTTAATCATTTTATTATCGTATCATTTATACGTGTTTATCGTATCATTTTGATACGATAAATGTCAATGCGCATTTTACTCAATGGATTGAGATAAATGTAAATCACCGTCTAGATGCGCTCCAAAATCATGTCTGGGATAACAATGTTGACTAGTCCGAGACTAATCGATTTCCTATTTGGTGGACCTGAGGGGACTCGAACCCCTTGCCTCTACAATGCGAATGTAGCGCTCTACCAGATGAGCTACAGGCCCTATAGACAAGCTAATTAAACCATATTTTCGGATATTTTAAAGTCGGGATTGCAAAAAAAAGAGGACCCGGTTATTATTTCAAGTGTCGCGGGATAAAGCTCCAACGTATTTAGAAGCTTTTTTAGTTTGTATGCAAATAATTCTATCCCCTCAAAACAAACCAAAAATTATTGAAAAGGCCCTTGAAATACTAGCCAAGGGTGGATTGGTGGTCTATCCATCCGATACAGTTTACGGCCTGGCGGCGGATGCAACCAATCCCCTTGCTGTCGACAAAATCGAAAAGATTAAGGGCCGCGGCCCAGACAAGAAGTTTTCCTGGAATTTTTCTGATATTGAAATGATTAAAAAGTATCACGAACTTTCTGATAAACAATTGCAAGTTTTGGAAAAATATCTTCCGGGGCCGTTTACATTTATTCTTGAAGATAATTTGTCGGTAAGAATACCTCAAAACTCGATAATAACGGAAATCACCGGCCACTATGGGCGACCAACAACCGCCACGAGTGCAAATCTGACTGGCGAACAGCCTGTGGACAGTATAAAAACACTGAACGCCAAAATTTATCTGGCTGCCGATTTAATTATTGAGGACCCAGAATTCAGTGGCGATCTTCCATCGACACTCGTGGATTTAAGAGGCGAGCCATACAAAGTCCTACGCCAAGGAAATCTTCCATTCCAGGGTTAAGTCTGTTAGTATTCGCTTGAGGGCAAGTGGCGGAACTGGTATACGCGTAGGTCTCAAAAACCTATGGTCGCAAGGCCTTGTGGGTTCGATTCCCACCTTGCCCACCAGTGTTAAATAACTAAATAAGGCGGGGAAATGCTAACACTTGATCTTAAAAATATCGAAAAGGCTCCGGATGTATGGAACAACGTTTTTGACTATCGAGAAGACATCGAAAAGCTAATTCTCTCCTTATCTGGGTTTGAAAAGTTTAAAAAGTTGATTGTGGTTGGAAACGGCGGCTCTATAACGTCCTACGATTCATATTATCACGCCCTCAACCCTCAAAAATCTTCGGCAACAGTTTGGACCATGGAACCTGATTATATTACAAAGATCCAAAGTCAGTTTCTGTCCGATGAGACATTGGTTATCGCAATCTCTAAATCCGGCAACACACTCGGGCTTATTGAAGCTTTATCGGCATTTAGCAACTATACGGTCTTAGCGGTTACTGACCCCAGGTCAGGGACACTTGGCCAAATGGCAAAAAATATGGGCTGGAAAATCATCCCCCACCCACCAATCGGCGGTCGATTTTCAGGAGGAACAAGTTGTGCCTTCGTTCCGTCCCATCTAGCGGGTCTTGATATACGAAAAATCCAGTCAGGACTTGTCTTGGGCTATGGACTAAAAGACGAAGCATTCTCACTAGCTAAATATTATTACGATCTCGAAAAAAATGGCTATAGTGAGATTTATATTCCAATCTATAGCGAAGCACTTGGAAATTTCCAGAATATGATTATCCAACTCATGCACGAATCCGTTTGCAAAGACGGAAAGGGACAGACTGTCTACGCTTCTTTGTCGCCCGAAGCGCAGCACCATACTAATCAAAGATTTTTAGGAGGAGACAGAAACGTCATTGGGACATTCATCAACGTCAAAAATCCCAATAATCCCATATCTATAAATCTCGATGAAAAAGTCAAAAAGTTACCATATAAGGACAAAACGCTTGAAGTGATTGAAGGCCTCAACCTACAGGACGGCTTATTGGCAGAATGTGTCGGCACCAAACAAGACGCAGATGAAAAAAACGTACCAAATGCTACAATAGAAATAGACAGGGTGTCAGAAGAAAGCGTCGGCGAGCTGCTCGCGTTTTGGCATCTTGTGGCGTTTTATAGCTCAATCTTACGAGATGTTGACCCCTTCGATCAACCGGCCGTGGAAAGAAGTAAAAATATTACACTCGACGTAATTGAAAATCTCGGAGATAGGGGCACTTCGAAATAGCTATATTTACAGCATTGTTTAAAAAAGAGGGGCAAAATGGAAAAGATAGAATCAATCAAGGCTCGCGAGATACTTGATTCTCGTGGAGATCCTTCACTTGAGGTTGAACTAGAAACTCAAAACCATATTAAAACAATCGCTTCGGTTCCGAGTGGTGCTTCAGTCGGTTCTTACGAAGCAGTCGAGATTCGTGATAATGATTTGTCAAGGTATAACGGGCAGGGCCTTCTAAAAGCGATTGATAATGTCACCAAGACGGTTGCTCCGGCTCTTGTTGGCGTCGATGTGGAAGATCAGCAAACTATCGACCAGCTCATGATAGATCTCGATGGCACCGGACACAAAAGTAATCTAGGCGCTAATGCTACCCTCGCTATTTCAACCGCGGCTTGCAAGGCTGCTGCGATCAAGCAAGGAATACCATTATTTAAATACATCAGTAATATTTCGGGGACGACGCAGTCTAAGTTACCCGTTCCGTTGTTTAACTTCATTGAGGGGGCAAAACACGCTGATAATAATCTGACAATTCAAGAATTTCTTGTAATAGGTTCGAAAAAAACCATGCGCGAGAATTGCCAAGAAGCTTCTGAGCTCTTTCACAAACTTGGAGACCTCCTAAAAGACAGAGGACTGACGGTTGCAGTTGGCCACGAAGGTGGTTTTGCTCCTACCCTTCCGTCCGATGAAGATGCACTCAGGCTGCTACAACAGACGGGGGCAACAATGCTGGGCCTTGATTTAGCGGGCGTTATCCCAAAAGGCGTCACACTCAACAAACTTGTTTCAACCTACCCGATCAAAATGTTGGAAGATCCGGCCGAAGAAGATGATTTTGATTATTGGGCGGAAATAACCCAAGCATTTGGAAAAGAAATTTTGATCGTTGCCGACGATGTCTTTTCTTCTACGACAAGCCGGTTAGAAATGGGCCACGAAAAAGGGGTAGCAAACGCCGTGATAGTAAAGCCAAATCAGGTTGGCACAATTAGCGAAACCATTGGTTTTGTCAAAGCCGCCAGAGAAAAGGGGTATAAGATGGTAGTTTCACATAGAAGTGGCGAGACGGAGGATACATTTATCGCTGATTTTGCTGTAGGGATTGGGGCTGAGTTCGCCAAGTTCGGCGCCCCATCTAGAGGCGAACGAGTTTGCAAATACAACAGACTTCTGAGAATCGAAGAATATATGATCCAAAAATGAGCAGGGTTGCCCTAATAGTCCTAGACGGATTTGGTATCACAAGGATTGAAGAAGGAAACGCAGTACTTCTTGCCAAAACCCCTAATCTGGACAAAATTTACAAAAGTTTTCCAAAGGCTCTATTAAACGCATCGAGTCAGGAAGTCGGTCTTGGTTGGGGCGAAGTTGGTAATTCTGAGGTCGGCCATACCAATATAGGGCTGGGGAGAATTGTTTTGCAAGATCTCCCGCAGATAGACAAGGCGATAGCCTCTAATTCGGTTGTCTCAAGACCGACAACGGTTGAAATTAATAATATTTTGACTGAAAAGCAATCTTGTCTGAATTTGATGTGCATATTTTCCGACGGCGGTGTGCATGGTCATATCAACCATTTGATATCATTTATCGAAATATTTAAGCATGCTCCTGGATTAAAAAAAATATATCTTCATTTATTCGCCGACGGCAGGGATTGCCCGGAAAAATCGATAGAAAAATACATCAAACAGATAGATTCTCAGCTGTCAGAAAAGGTTGAGATTGCATCGCTGAGTGGAAGATATTTTGCAATGGATCGAGATAAAAACTGGGACAGAGTGTCTCTCGCCTACGCCGCTATCTTCGGGCAGAGTCCGCGAAAATTTTCTTCTATCTCTGAAGCAGTGGAAGATTCCTATACAAAGAAAGAAACCGATGAATTTATCACTCCATGCTCTCTTTCGGACTATAAACCGGACTTAGAAAATGATGTTTTTGTCTTTCTAAATTTTAGAGCCGATCGAGCTCTCCAGCTAACAAGATGTTTTGTTGACGGAAAATTTGAAGATTTTGAAAGATATGGGGAGGCGAAACATTTCTATACTCTGACAACCTATGATGATAACTTGGCAGCAAAGGTCTTTTTTTCAAATATCGATTTGAATGATCCCGAGACAAATCCGCTATCAAATTCTATGGCAAAACTAATTGCAGACAATAATCAAACTCAATTTCACGTCGGTGAAACAGAAAAATTTGCGCATGTTACATATTTCTTTTCCGGGGGAATAAAAGACCCTTTCAGCGGACAGGAAAATAAATTGGTCCCTTCGGCCAAAGTAAAATCCCATGATATGTATCCACAGATGCGTGCAAAGGAAATTACGTCAGAAATAATCTTTGCCGTGCAGAAGGGATTTGACTTCGTGGTCGCAAACTATGCAAATGGTGATATGGTCGGTCACAGTGGCAATTTAGAAGCTTCAGTCACTGCCGTCGAAACCCTCGATTTTTATGTAACCACCGCAATATCTGAGTTGCTAAAAAATGAATACTCTGTTTTTCTGACTGCCGATCATGGTAATTGTGATGAAATGATAGATTTGAAATCAAAAAAATCAAATAAAGAGCATAGTCTGAATCCCGTGCCATTTATTTATATTTCAAAATCATCTGTTGGCAGTTATACGTCAAAAAATGAATTCTTTTCTTCGCAACCAATCGGAATCCTTGCGGACATTGCTCCGACTATTTTAGCAGAACTAGGAATTGAAACCGTTGGAGAAATGACCGGAATAAGTCTGAAGGAGTCACTATCTTAATGAAAAACGTAGTTCTTCTAATATTAGATGGATGGGGCCAGGGCGCAAGTTGGGGTGGAAATGCGATCACAATTGCAAATACGCCAAATTACGATCGTATATTAAGAAAATTCCCCAATACACTCATAAGCGCATCTGGCATGTCTGTAGGTCTGCCAGGTCATGAAGTTGGTAATTCCGAAGTCGGGCATATGAACATCGGAGCTGGTCAAATTGTGTGGCAAGATATTTCGATAATAAATAAAGCAATTATAAATGGTGACTTTTATTCAAATAAAGTTCTTTTTGATTCAATTAGCGAATCAAAGAAAAACGACACATCGGTTCACCTGATGGGAATCATCTCAGACGGCGGAATACACTCTCATATCGTACATTTGATGGCTCTTCTAAAGCTGTGTGCCAAAATTGGTCATAGCAAAATCTTTATTCACGCTTTCACTGACGGACGAGATACAAATCCAATGAAAGGCATTGAATTCATTGATAAGATCGCTAGAACTACTCAGGCCCTGAAAACTGGGCAAATTGCAACCATTGCTGGTCGTATGTATCTCGACCGCAAGGGCGATTGGTCGAGAACGGAGAAACTCTATAATTTGCTAACTGACGGCAAAGGCAGGGTTGAAAAATCAGCGTTAGTAGCCATTTCAAACGCATACAAAAGAGGAGAAACGGACGAGTTTGTAGACCCCTCTGTCGTCGATGGCGTGGACGGAAGAATTAAGGATGGCGACACGATCATTTTCTTTAACTTTCGATCAGACAGAACAAAACAGCTGACAACCGCTTTCCTTGAAAAGAATTTTGATAATTTCCGCAGAAGGTTAATCAATAATCTTAATTTCATTTCATTTATTCCATATGGCACAGAACAAGAGCTTGAGATTAAGGCAAAATCTGCGTTTCCGACTGTGGAAATAAATAATACGATCGGAAAATATTATGCAGATAGAAATGTACGCCAATTTCATATAGCAGAAACTGAAAAGTTTGCTCATGTCACATACTTTATCAATGGCAACCGGAATGAACCTTATCCTCTCGAAGATAGACTCCTCGTCCCGTCTCCAAATGTAAGATCATATGATTTAAAGCCTGAAATGTCTGGCGAAGAAATAAAAAATGAGCTAGTAAAACACATCAAACGGAAAGAGTTTGGGCTGACTATTTGTAATTTTGCAAATGGTGACATGGTTGGCCACACCGGCGTTTTTGAAGCTGCGGTGAAAGCCGTCGAATTTTTAGACAAAATGATTAAGGAAATAGCTGATGTATCATTGCAAACAAGCACACCGCTCATCATAACAGCTGATCATGGTAATATAGAACAGATGGTTGACCCCCAGACCGGCTCTCCTTACACTGGCCACACCAACAACCCAGTTCCACTAATTATCATAACCGAAGAAGAACGGTTCAAATTGAAAAATGGCGGGAGACTTTCTGACATCGCAGCCAGTTTGTTAAAGCTGTCCGATAATGAATCGTCAAAAGAATTTGATGAAAGTCTCATAATATAATTATCGGGGTTGATAGTTAGCCTCCTATCTGATAGGATTAGCTACTGTTCCACTTGTTATTTCACATGACAAAGCAGTGAATCTAGTAATAGAAAAATGGGCCTGTAGCTCAATTGGTAGAGCGCATGCATGGCATGCATGAGGTCAGGGGTTCGAGCCCCCTCAGGTCCACCAACCTCTGCTCCTCGCTAACGCTCTGAGGCTACCCCACGCCATCGCCAGTTAGTAATCAGACGATATGAAGATAGATGATAAAAAAATTCAGGCTTTTTGGAAAGAAAATAAGGTCTTTAAGACACCCAACAAGTCTAGCAATAATTATTATTGCTTAGATATGTTTCCCTATCCATCGGGAGACGGTCTCCACGTAGGACATGTCAAAGGATATTCCGCCAGCGATATAATCTCGCGGTACGCAAAGATGAAAGGAATGAACGTATTGCACCCAATGGGTTGGGACGCGTTTGGGCTCCCCGCTGAAAATTATGCAATAAAAATGGGGCAACACCCAGAGGAGGCAGTCAATAAAAATATTATCAAATTTAAAAACCAGCTTCAGTCCCTAGGCTACTGCTACGATTGGTCAAGAGAAATAAATACAACTGATCCTAAGTATTACAAATGGACACAGTGGATTTTCTTAAAATTATTTGAAAGAGGGCTCGCCTACGAAACAAGAGCTCCTATAAACTTCTGCCCATCTTGCAAAACCGGATTAGCGAATGAAGAAGTCATTTCAGGACTTTGTGAAAGATGTTCAACTAAAGTTGAAAAGAAGAATATAAGACAATGGGTTCTGAAGATAACCGCCTATGCAGATCGTCTACTTGAGGATCTCGATGATCTTGATTGGCCGGAACCAATTAAGCTCATGCAAAAGAACTGGATTGGAAAAAGTGAAGGGTCTAGCATTGACTTCGGAATAGTTGATAAAAAAGCAAATAAGATAGATACGGTATCTGTTTTTACAACCAGAGCAGATACATTGTTTGGGTGCACATACGTGGTCTTAGCCCCAGATTCAGACCTCACACATAGATTAAAGGCGAAGAGCTCAAACCCAGAAGAGATTAATTCATATATAGAGTTAATAAAAAACAAGTCTGACCTTGAGAGGACTGATTTAACAAAAGACAAAACGGGCGTTTGTGTTGAAGGTGTGTGGGCGATTAACCCTATAAATAACGAGAAAATCCCTGTTTTTGTTGCTGATTATGTGCTTGGCCACTATGGTACGGGCGCGGTAATGGCTGTGCCGGCGCATGACGAAAGAGACTTTGAGTTCGCACTTAAATATAATCTGCCAATAACTTCAGTAATAAAGCCTCAAAATACCACTAAGTCTGTTGTGGTCGGCCCTTCGGTTGAAGAAGGTTTTAAGGATTCACTTAAAACCGCGAAGATCGATTTTTGTATTGGCACAAGTTCAAATGGGCGCGAGCATATAAGAGTGACGCTAACTGATAATAAAATTGATGAATACGCAAAGCTGGTACAGAAGTTTATAAAAGAAAAATGGTGGGTGGAAACAGTTGGAACTAAGAATCTATTTATCACGAAAGAAAAAATTATTGAAGAATTCTTTTCAAAGGGACAAGAGGTTTTTAAGCTTTGTAAAAAGCTCGAACCATTAGTGAGGGAAGACAAAAATATCTGGGAAATGCTTGGTACAAACAAACACTACAAAGATTTGGTTTGTTACATAAAAAAAGGCACTCTGTATAATTCTGGAGAGTTTAACGGACTAGACTCAATAACAGCAAAAACAAGAATTACCAAGAAACTTAAAAATAAAAAATGCGGCGATTTCGCAATCAACTATAAGCTTCGAGACTGGATCTTTTCTCGTCAAAGATATTGGGGAGAACCAATTCCGGTGATTCACTGTGAGAAATGCGGTATTGTTCCAGTCCCAGAAAAACAGCTACCGGTAGAATTGCCTAATATAGAAAAATATGAGCCTTCAGGAACTGGCGAATCGCCACTCGTGAACGTTCCGGAGTGGGTTAATGTCAAGTGTCCAAAATGTGATGGAAACGCAAAGCGTGAGACAAATACTATGCCGCAATGGGCAGGATCATGCTGGTATTATCTGAGATTTATAGACCCCACAGAAAACAAGACTCTGTGCACAAAAACCGCCGAAAAATCATTCATGCCCGTTGATTTGTATATCGGGGGTGCCGAACACGCCGTTCTTCATCTTCTTTATGCGCGCTTTTGGCATAAGGTGCTTTTTGATATCGGGTCAGTTTCTGGCAAGGAGCCATTCAGGAAGCTAAGAAACGTTGGTCTCATTCTAGCCGCAGACGGTCAAAAAATGTCCAAGTCAAGAGGAAACGTAATAAATCCAAGCGAAATAATTAACAAATTTGGGGCGGATAGTCTGAAAATGTACGAAATGTTCATCGGCCCCTTCGATCAACCCGCAATATTTAACACAAACGGATTGATTGGCGTGAAAAAATTTTTAGACAAGGTCATCGAATCGTTTGATAAAAGACATAGCGAGCATGATATTATCAAAAAAGGTACGACATCACAAAAATTATCAAGTTTGACTTTTTCTATTACGAATAAAATCGAAAAAATGGCATTTAACACCGCTGTAAGTGATTTTATGAAATTTTCCAACGAAGTCTCACTTACTTCCCTGGATGACAATCAATGGAAAACCTTCTTAAAACTCCTGGCGCCATTTGCTTCACACACCGCAGAAACACTGTGGCTTGAACTAGGAGAAAAAGAGTCAATCTTTTTAAACAGTTGGCCAAAAAAAGAAAAAATCGAGGATCAAAATACAATATATATTGTTCAAGTAAACGGTAAAAGGATTACACAAATAGTCTTAGCTTTAGAGTTAAAAGCGGACGATGTAGAAGCTGTGGCGCTTGGAAACGCTGTTGTTAAAAAGTCTTTAAAGCAAAAAAACATAAAAAGAGTGGTTTTTATAAAAAATAAAGTAATAAACTTTGTGATATAATCCCAAAGGAAAGGAACCCATGGCCGAACCAAAAAAAAGACTGACATCGTCTAGAAGTGGAAACAGGCAGAGCCACGATGCCCTAAAACCAAAGTCGTTGAATACCTGCTCAAATTGTAAACAAAGCGTCATACCGCATAGAGTCTGCCAAAATTGCGGTTTTTATAGAGGAAAAAAAGTGCTCTCTATGAAAGAAGAATTGAAAACCAAATCTAAAGAGCAAGAAGAATTCAAAGATGAATAGGCACTACGCTCGCATTGTTGCGATGCAGGCTCTTTATGAAGCCGATTTTCGAAAATCACGAGATGTAACAAAGATACTCGGTCGGCAAATAGAAAGGCTCGAAAACGATGATTCTGAAAACGTCGAGTTTTCGAGGAATCTAGTTTCTGCCTGTGGCAAGAAATCTGAGGAAATAGATAAAATAATCGAGAAAGTCGCACCGGAATGGCCGATAGACCAGGTTGCAACAATCGACAGAAATATATTGAGACTGGCAATATGCGAGCTGCTTCACTTTGACACTCCCCCAAAAGTCGTAATCAATGAAGCGGTTGAATTGGGTAAAACATTTGGATCAGGAACTTCTTCGAAATTTATCAATGGTGTTTTGGGAACTGTGTATAGAGAAAGTGACAAATTTGAAAATGATGGAAAATAAGCAGAAAGAAGAGATTCTAAAACTTGATAAAAAACTTGGCCTTGGCTTCAAGAATATTGATGATTTAAAAAAGTCATTCATTCACAGATCATATCTAAACGAAAACAGAAACGAGAAACTTGAAAGTAACGAACGGCTGGAATTTCTTGGTGATGCTGTCCTTGAACTAATCGTGACCGAGTATCTTTTTGATAGGTTTAATTATCCAGAAGGAGAATTAACGGCTCTTAGAAGTGCTCTTGTAAGAGGCAAAAATTTATCAGATATATCAGAATCACTTGGTATCCACAACTGCATCTATCTAAGCGAAGGTGAAAAGCGAAATGAAGGCAAGGCCAGAAGCCTCATATTGGCGAATACATTTGAAGCTTTGATCGGGAATGTATATCTGGAAATCGGGATTAAAAAAGCCAAAGAGATTGTGATTGATTATGTTGTAGCGAGATTAGATGAAATCATAAAAAATAAGCTTTATATTGACAACAAGAGTGAATTTCAAGAAAAGGTGCAAGAGAAGATGCACGTTACCCCATCTTATAAAATCATCAAACAAAATGGGCCAGATCATGCCAAGCAGTTTACCGTAGGCGTATACATAAACGAAGAATTGATAGCTGTGGGCGAGGGAAGCTCGAAAAGCAAGGCCGAACAAGAAGCGGCAAGGCTTGGTTTCGCAAAAACGTTTAATTGATTAGATTGCGAATCTTTTTGTAAATTTGGTCGGCCCTATATCGTGGCCAATCGCTGGGAAAAAGTTCGATTGGTAGTTTTGGCTCGCTGTTCAGAATAAGAGCATATCTAAATATCATTAACTTGCAATTTATTCGTGACGAGTTTTGAGAGTTTTGGATAAATATTTGTCCTTCTTCAATAAACGCCTCTAAATCACATCTTGTTCTACTAAAATCCCAGGTTGAAAGTATGGAGTCATTTGTCAACCCTGAAATATTTTCCGTATAGACAACTGCAACATTTGAAATAATTTTATTATCAATAGCATATTTTAAAATACTGTCTTTCAGATTTAATGGGGTTATCCAAAGACTATTGAGTACTGGTTTAAGGCCGAGTGATTCGAGATATCTTCTAAATTTGTCTCTGAACTTTCGATTGTTCTCTGGTATTGAAAACCACACAAGGGTCCATTTATTATCCCAGTGAAGCACTTCTTCGTGCAGACTATCCAATGTTGAATTTATATATCGATAACCCTCATCTGAAAGCCTAAAATATGTAGCAGAATCTTTTTCAACCCTTGCTACGAGACCCATCGCCTCCATCTTTCCGATGATTCCACGACTTGCTGATTTTCCCCATCTGCCGAAGAAATCAGCTTTGACCGATTCATTCTCTTCAATATAAATAAGTGCCTGATAAAGTGGTTTTATGTTTGTATTTTCCATCTAAACCAAATTACCAGTTATACGATCGTAGGTCAATATTGTTACAGACTATATGCTTGATATCCCCAATCAAACATTTTTTTCATTTCCTCGGCACTAGCTGATTTAGAATTGGACGCAGTATTTAAAATTACTCCTATAAGGAGTGTATTATTCTTATTCACCGCACAGACAAGAGTGTGGCCAGCTAAGTCTGTCACACCAGTTTTTCCACCAAGCACAATACCGTCAATCGGAATCTCTCCGGTCAGAAGGCGGTTTGAATTCTTTACCTGATGAACCTGTGTCCCATCGGCAGATTTTATATCGGCCTCTTTTGTCCCGACAATCTTCTTAAATGTTTCATTGTTTAAGGCATAGGAAAACAATACAGCAATATCTCTCGCAGAAGATTTACCCTCGTCGTTCAACCCCGCTGGATCAAAAAACTTTGTATCTATTAACCCAAGTTCTTCTGCCTTCCTATTCATAAGAGCGACAAACTCTGGCTGCGTTGTGTCTATGGTAGAGAGCGCTAAAGCAGCGTCATTGCCAGACGCGATCAACGCACCGCTGAGAAGATTCTCAATACTGATTTTTTCGCCTGTAACTAAAAATATTTTCGATGGTATTACGTCTGTATTTTCTTTTTTTATCTCCACAACCCGGTCGAGCTTATATTTTTCTAAAACTACAACGGCAGTCATAACCTTAGTTATACTTGCAACCGGAACACTTTCTCTCGAGTTCTTTTCATAGAGAGGATATTTGTCGATTTGCCTCATTAAAACAGCAGAATTAGCGAGAATATTCAAATCTGGCGCGTTCGTCACTTTAGTTGGCGGTGCCATTGACTCAATCTTTTTCTGAAGATATAGCTTATTAACTGACGTTCCTAGAATTTTTCCTTTGCCGATATCAAATGTTGAGCGTAGGGCCATAAAACCGACCGCAAAAAGAGCAATAATTAAAGAAGCTAAAACTAAATATGTTTTATTTTTCATTATTTTTAAGATCTGTTACGCGAGACCGGCTGGTAAAAAATAACTCTGATAATAGAACGGCAGCAACAAACGTTGCTGCGCTAAATAAATTAAGGACGTTAAGCGACGACATAGCTAGAAGACCCACAAAACCAACGCCAAGAAAAAACGTTCGACGCAGAAGAGTCTTGACCGGTATACGCGATGTGCCTTTTTTTCCAAACATCAAATATAGACTAATCGCGAAAGACTGAATTGAAATCAATAGAAACACGAAAAAAGATGTAACGATGGGTGCAGATGCATCCAATGGATTTACATTGAATAAAGTAACAACACAGACGCCGGTGCTGAGCAAGAAAAGGCTAATTGTAACAAATAAGTATTTACGCATCAAAAATCTTGACAAACTCTATCTTAGGCAAATATCTAAGCTTTATTATCTTTTTTAGGTTCCGGGCTACTGCAAGCCTGTCGACTCGAAAATCTTTCTCCGGGTTTTGGCTGAATTTAATTATGACTGTCGCACGTTTGTGATCATTCGAGAGGGTAATGTCTTGAACAAAGCAAAAACCAGTTTCATCAAACCTTTCTGCCATATACAACTCCACAGATCTTTTCAACGAAGACTTGATCTGTTCCTCCTTGTATTTTTCCATTGCTCCTACCTTTTAGCCCACTGCGGTGCTCGTCTGGCACGCTTCAATCCAGGTTTTTTACGCTCTTTTTCTCTCGGATCCCTTGTTAAAAAACCTTCTTTCTTTAGAACTTTCGCATACTCATCGTTTGCCTTGATTAAAGCCCTAGCCAATCCAAGCCTTACAGCCTCTGCCTGCGCGGAAAAACCCCCACCGGTTAAAATAAGTGATATGTCATATTTATCTTTGATTGAAAGAAGGCCAAATAATTTATCTGTCTCGTTTTTTATCGCAGAAGAAGCAACCTCGGAACCTTCTTTGTCGATAATTTTGCCTGTTCCTTTAAAAATTCTTACTTGAGCAATAGCGGTTTTTCTTCTCCCTGTTCCGAAATAATATTCTTTCATAGAAGCCTCATCAGTCAAATTTTACTCTTTTTAGTCTTTCGCCCCTGATTCTGTTGTCGGGCAACATTCTCTTTAAAATTAATATGAACATTTTTCTTGGATCTTGCTCAAACATCTCTTTATACGATGACGATTTCAGAGCACCTAAATATCCGGAATGCGTGTAATGTTTCAGGTTCGTCATTTTGCGTACATCAATTTTTGATTTTTCAATATTTTCAACCACCACGGTGTTTTTTGTTACTATGTTGGCAGCAAAATTAGGGTCATTTTTCCCAAGCAAAACTTTAGCTACCTCAGTCGCCGTTCTTCCAAGCGAAGTGTCCTGTGCATTTATCCTAAACTTCATCGTCCACCACCTTTTTCTGTCCTTTTTTGAGTTTTTTAATCTCGTCGCCTTCTTTTTTTATAAGTGCCACAAAACTCTGTTCTGCACCGTCTCCATACCTGTAGCCCATCTTAATTGTCCTAATTCCGGTATACTGCCCTTTTGTGTCTAAAACTCTTGCAACAGCCCCGCCATAAAGATTCGCCTCCAAAAACCTCCTCAAGCCAAGACTGTCAGAGGAACTACTAACCCTGCTGATCAAGGACTGACCATGATTTTTAAGCAATCTCGATTTTGCACTTGTTGTTCTTATTTTTTCATACAAAAACAACGAAGACAAGAGGTTTCTGTCCAGCCTATTGCGCGCCTGAGATTTTCTGGAAAGCCTGATCTTTTTCATTATTTTTTAGATTTCTTTTTCGTATTTTTCTTTGGTTTTTCTATCTTTTGTTGCTCGCACGCATCCGATATTAAACCAAGATGTTCTGACAGTATTTTCGATGATTGACCTAGCGCTTCAGCAGGTGTTATCGAACCGTCGGTTGTAATCTCTAAGGCGAGACGATTGTAGTTTGTTTGATCACCAACACGCGAATTCTCAACAATATATTTTACTTTTTTTACGGGCGTATAGATACTGTCAATCATAATTGTCCCGATTGGCGCTTTTTCATCAGATCTTTTTTCGACGGGAATATAACCCCGTCCTCTATCAATCTCTACTGCCATGTCGAGTTTGCCGCCTTTTTCAAGAGTACAAAGATAATGATCCTCGTCGACAACGTCAACTTCGGATGTTTTTTTGAAGTCAGCTGTTGTCACAACTTTTGGCCCCTTAACCGAAAGTTCTATCGTCGCAGAAGCGTCAGTGTTGAGTCTAAATCTGGCTACTTTCAGGTTTAATATCAATTCGACTATATCTTCCTTGACACCTTTTAAAACGGAATACTCATGGTCAACGCCTTCAATCCTAACAGATTTCGGAGCGCTACCCTCCAAAGACGCTAATAATATTCTCCTCAGCGAATTTCCGACCGTGACACCGTAGCCCGGGGACAACGGCTCGATTACAAATACCCCAGTATTCTCATCCTCAACAGAAGACTTTATTTCCAACAGATTTAGATCAGGTAAGATATAACTCATTTTATCTCCTTTTATCTTGAATAATATTCAATTACAAATTGTTCATTTACAACATCTGAAATCTCTGGTTTTGGTGGCAACGACACTACCGAGGCCTTAGCCACACCCTTTTCTGCTTTGATCCATACAACATTTTCCACTTTTTCAATATTTTCGTTCTCGATTTTAGCTTCAATCTTATCTTGGATGTTCACGAGATATCCAGGAGATTTTGCCTTTGCGTTTTTGATATAAATTTTTCCATGCGTTACAAGCTGTCTTGCGTGATCTCTAGTTTTAGCCCAACCCGCACGAAAAACAAAGTTATCCAATCTTCTTTCCAAAAGCTGTAAAAGTATGTCTGCCGAACCAGTTTTATTTTTCCTAGCTGTTTCATAATAATTCCTAAGTTGTTTTTCACTCACTCCATACATAGCTCTCAACTTCTGTTTTTCTTGCAACTGAATTGAATAGTCGCTACCCCTCTTTAGCCTGGCTTTTGCCCCAAGATGTCCCGGAGCATAGCTTCTTCTAGCAAACGGGCACTTTGCTGAATTACACTTCTCCCCTTTGAGAAAAAGTTTTACGCCTGCCCTTCGACAAATCCTACAATTTGATTTTTTTTCCATGATATTAGACTCTTCTAGGTTTCTTTGCCCGACACCCATTGTGCGGAATCGGCGTTACATCCTTAAGCTTATTAATTCTTATCCCGGCAGTTCCAAAAGCTCTTATAGCCGAGTCGCGACCGGACGAAACTCCGGACACGTATATTGACGCATCTTCAACCTGGGCTTCTCTCATTTTATCAACAATTATTCTTGCGGTTTGACTAGACGCATACGGTGTTGATTTTTTACTTCCCTTAAAGCCAGCCATTCCGGTTGATGCCCATGCAAAGACATTTCCCGTTTCATCAGTCGCCGTTATAATAGTATTGTTAAACGTAGATTTAATATAAACATTCGCTGAATGTACGATTTTTTGCTGTTTTTTCGTAGACTTCGTTTTTTGTGCCATTTTACGTTTTCTCCGCTGATTTCTTTCGGCCAGAGCCAACAGTTACTTTTCTGCCTCTTTTTGTACGAGCGTTGGTTTTTGTCCTTTGGCCCCGAGACGGAAGGTTCTTTATATGCCTTGACCCTCTGTATGTGTTTATATCCTTAAGCCTCTTTATATTCCTGTTTATTTCTACCCTGAGATCCCCTTCTACGACATACTCCTTCTCAACTATTCCTCTTATCTGCTCTATTTTAGACTGAGCAACTTTCCCCAGCCTCTCATCTTCAGGAATTCCAACTGAACTCAAAATGTTTTTCGAGGTAGAAAGACCTATGCCCGTTATCACCGTCAAAGCAACCACGGCTCTCTTATTTTCTGGAATTGTGACTCCCGCTATTCTGATCATTTATTACCCCTGTCTCTGCTTATGCTTTGGATTTTCGCACACAACATAAACTCTGACCTTTGAGATTTTACCCCGTCTCCTTACAATCTTGCACTTATTACAAAGTGTTTTTACCGATGGTTTTACTTTCATAAACCTACTTCAGCCTCGTTACAACCCTTCCCTTGGAGAGGTCGTACGGGGTCATTTGAACTTTTACTCTGTCCCCCGCGACTACTTTTATATAGTGGATTCGCATTTTCCCAGACAGGTGTCCGATTATATCCTGGCCTGTTTCAAGCCGTATTTTAAAAAGGGCATTTGGCAATGCCTCGACAACCTCACCCTCAAACTCAATCCTGTCGTCGTTTGTCATGCTTCCTTTACGCAATCGAGACTAGACAAATCTACCATTTTATTCATATTGTGTCAATATTTTGTATCCGTCTTTCACAACCAGAATCGTGTGCTCAAAGTGTGCCCCAGTTGAGCCGTCTACCGAACAAATCGACCATCCATCGTCGGATCGTTTTACTCGACCGTTTCCGAGTGTCGCCATCGGTTCAATCGCAAACATAAAGCCAGTTTCGATCAAAGGTCCCGTACCCTTTTGTCCGTCACACATTATTGATGGTTCTTGGTGTACCTTTTCCCCAATGCCATGACCAGACAACGTCATCACCGGCGATAATGAATATTTCTTCAAGGTTTTACCGATAGTCGCTTCGATATCTCCAAGTTTGATACCAGGTCTAACGATTTTGATTGATTCTTCGAGAGCTCTTGCGACACCTTCAACCAGTCTTTTTTCATTATTATTAGTAAAATCTCCAACAACAAATGTGGCTGCAGCGTCAGTATTTATTCCTTGATAATTAGTTCCAACATCAAAACTTACAATGTCACCATTTTTAAGAGTTCTAGGCGATGGTAATCCATGTACAACCTTGTCATTTACGGAAATGCATGATGCGTATTTATATCCGTTATAACCTAAAAATGCAGGTTTGCCACCACTTGAAGCTATGATTCGTAAGGCTAAATCCTCTAATTCAGATGTGGCGATTCCTGAATTTAAATAGTTTTTTACACTCTTTAAAACAGAAGCGGTGATCTCCCCCGATTTAATTGCTTTGTTTACCTGATCTTTATTGAGAGGTTTAATCATATAATGTCATCATACGACCGCATCGCAAGCTGTGCCTTGATCGCTCGAACAAATTCTAGGGTGACGGACACAATTATCAAAATTCCGGTGCCGCTTATCGCCAGAGTTCTTATTCCTGTGGTTGTTTGCAAAATAAATGGGAAAAGGGCAATTATCGCGAGAAAAAAGGCGCCTGGGAATGTAATTTTATAGATTACCGAACCTAAGTATTGCGCGGTTTGATTGCCGGGTCTTAGACCAGGCACAAAACCACCTTGCTTTTGAAGATTCTCTGCAATATTGTTCGGTTGAAATATTATCGACGTGTAGAAGAAGGTGAAAAAGAACACAAGCAAGAAAAACATAATTCCATACGCAAGATCGCCCGACAAAAAAGTAGTAATTTTAGTGGCGATATCCTTGACTGCCTGAGAATTTGACGATTGAAGAAACTGAGAAATTACATTTGGCACGACCAGCATACTGGTGGCGAATATAATAGGGATTACCCCTGCAGCGTTTGCCTTTATTGGAAGATATGAATCAATATTTCCGACTGTTCGCCCTGATCTAACACGCCTGGCGTAACTGACCGGAATTCTTCTTTCAGCCTCATTCACCCAAACAATAAATACAATCATCGCTATAAAAGCAAGTATTAATTCGCCGCCGATTAAGATTTTATTATCTATTACCTGAGATGTAGCAAGAATTTGCGAAGGAATTCCTGCAATAATACCAACCGTAATCAGAAGTGATAAGCCGTTCCCGATTCCTCTCTCTGACATTATTTCACCAAGCCACATTGAAAAAACACTTCCGGCAGTCGCAACCACCAAGATTAAAGCCAAATCGACAGCTGACAGTGAAGACAGAATGTTTTGGCTTTGGAGTAATCTTACCAGTCCATATGATTCGGTTATCGCCAATGGTATCGAAAGATACCTCGTATATTGGTTAATTTTTTGTTTCCCGTATTCGCCTTCTTTCTGTAGTTCCTCTAAACTAGGAATAGCAACAGCCAAAAGTTGGACAACAATAGACGCGGTGATATAAGGACCGACACCAAGCATCACGATCGAGAATCTACTAACTGAACCGCCTGAAAACAAATCCAACATACCAAAGGCTTGGTTGTTCGCGAAGAAATTAGCTAAGGCAGAAGCGTCAACACCCGGGAGCGGAATGTGGGCCAGGAATCTATACAGAACAATTAATAGGAATGTAAGAATTAGTTTTTTTCTTAAATCCTGGAGAAAAAAGATCCGTTTAATTATTCCTACAATTCGATCCATCGGCTTTTCTTAGGCTTCTTTATTTTTTTGCGGCTTGCTAAACTTTACATCCGGTGCGAACTTACACTCTTGCATATTTTGGATGTTACCGATAATTTTTATAGTACTTATATGTTTCGACTGCTTTTTATTAAGTTTCATTTTGTCAATCGTTGCCGAGGTACTAACCTCGTCGCCGTTTTTGAAAAGCCTGCCAAATTGCAAACTCGTGAGAGTTATGGATGTTTTGATTGATTTTGACGAAAACCCCTTAGATTTTGGCAGTCTCATGGCTAATTTAGTTTGTCCGCCTTCAAAGAACTTCGTCGCCGAACCGGTGCGAGACTTTTGCCCGTTCATACCGCGACCCGATGTCTTCCCCTTGCCAGATGATCTTCCCCGGCCAATTCTTTTTGTTTTTTTCACTGTTTTAAGAGGTAATTTTTCCGTCATATATTGCCCGATTCTACCAAGCCCAATACCGTAGCTTTGGCTGAATTAATTTTATTATTTGAACCTAAGGATTTCGCAACAAGATTCTTGATCCCGGCGAGTTCGCAAACGGACCTAACTACACCACCGGCAATAATAGAGGTTCCTTCAGGTGCCGGCCTCATAATAACTTTCGCCGAACCAAATTTAATCATCGTTTCTTTGAGAACGGTTCCATGGTCATTAATTTTTACGTCTATCATTTTCTTTTTAGCTTGATTTACAGCTTTTTTGATAGCTCCCGCAACTTCAGAAGATTTGCCCAAACCTATACCCACTCGGCTTTGTTTATCGCCAACCACAACAAGCGCCCTAAAACCGATTCTCTTGCCACCCTTGACGGTTCTACTAACACGCGCAATTTCGATTACTTTTTCCTCAAAATGTTTTTTTTCTTCCATAAATCTCCTAAAAGTCTAGCTTCTCTTCTCTCATACCATCGGCGAATGCTTTTATCCTGCCGTGATAAAGTCGACCATTCCTATCAAAATAAATTTTAGTAATTTTTTTTCCACGTACTGCCGTAGCAAAATCTTTTCCGAACTTATTCACAAGTGTAACAGGCTTCTCTGACTTTCCAGAGAAAGAATATCTCTTGCCCAGGAGTGTTTCTCCAGATTCACCAATAAGCTGAGCGAAAATCGCTTTTGCAGACACACTCACAACAACTCTATACCTAAAATCTTTCATCTTATGCTCCCGCTCCCTTCACAGCTTTCCCGACTTTTCTAATTATCTTCTCTCCAACATATTTTATCCCCTTACCCTTGTAAGGTTCGGGTTTTCGAATTTTCCTTATTTCGGCAGCTGTCTGGCCAACGAGCTGTTTATCAATTCCGTTGACGTTTATGATGTTTTTCTTAACTTCAAACGATATGCCATCTCTCGGGTCAACCTCAATCTCATGCGAATAGCCGACCTTAAGTACCAGTTTCTCGCCGTTTAGTGATGCCCTGTAGCCAACTCCAATTATCTCAAGCTGCTTTTGAAATCCTTTTGTAACACCTTCAACCGCATTTGCAATGAGTGTGCGGGTCAAACCATGCACTGACTTTGCCAGCTTCGTCTCATCTATTCTCTTCGCCCTGATCGTCTTGCCATCAATTTCAATTTTTACTAGATGATGGATAGGAACAACAAGCTGTCCTTTTTCACCCTTAACAACAGCATTTTGGCCATCTATCATAAGTACGACAGACTCGGGCAGAAGAATTTCTTTGTTACCTATTCTGCTCATTAGTAAACCTCACAAATTATTTCTCCGCCAATTCCCGCCTTCTTTGCCTCACGGCCGCTTAATACTCCGTTTGGAGTAGAAAGAATCACCGTGCCATAGCCGTTTTTGGGTCTTGGTATGCTATCAACTTTTGTGTAAAGTCTCCTCCCTGGTTTGCTAATTCTGGATATTTTAGCCAGCGGTTTTCTGTGCCCTGCGATTACAACATTTATCAGTCCGCTTTCTTTCTTATCCTCGTAGTCTGAAATATATCCTTCTCTTTTGAGAGCACCCAAAACAGCAACCTTCATTTTCGAAAAAGGCACTTCGAAGGATTCCTTGTCTAAAGTATTCGTGCTATTGATCCTGTTTATTAAATCTGCAATCGTGTCGTTCATATCACCTCACCATGAAGATTTTATTACACCTGGAATTTCACCCTTTGAAGCCATTTCTCTAAAGCAAATTCTGCATAAGCCGAATCCGCGCATATAACCCCTTGGTCGGCCGCACTTTCCACAACGTCTCACAATCCTTGTGGAAAATTTTGGGGGTTTTTCTGATTTTAGTATTAAAGCTTTTCTCGCCATACGTCCTTCTTAATCTTATTATTTAGTTTTTTTCTCAAAACCGCCCTACTTAAATACAAACCCAAGCGACTTCAAATAATCTCTTGACATTTCTCCATTTTGACCATTTTTGACCGTAAACGACACACTCATTCCCCAGCTCTCCTTTATCTCATCCGGCTTTATTTCCGTAAAGATAGTTTGATCAACAACACCAAGGGTAAAATTTCCAGATTTATCAAAACTCCTTGAATCAATTCCGTCGAAATCCCTGATTCTCGGCAGCGACACTTTTGTCAGTCTCTCAATAAAGTCCCACATCCGTTTACCCCTGAGAGTCAGTGAATATCCTACAACCTGCCCTTGGCGAAGTTTAAAGCCGGACACGGACTTCTTCGAAATAGTTGTCTTCGGGGCCTGGCCAAGGACTTGGCTCATTTCGGCTTTTATCCTTTCCATGGCCTCTTTATTATCCATGTATTTGCTCAGTCCAACATTAACCGTCGCTTTAGCAATCCTTGGTAGCGTCATCACATTCACACCTAACTCTTTCGAAAGGGCTAGCCTATTTTTCGTGTCATGCATTTCTCTAAGACGCATCTGCTACCTCCCCACATTTCTTGCATACTCTTCTCTTGTCTTTACCTTCATTTTTATAAGAAACTCTCGTCGGTTTTTGACAAGCCGGACATATAATCATGACATTTGATACTCTAATCGGCTTAGTGATATCTATTATTCCACCCTGTGGATATTTGTTGGAAGGCTTGGCATGTTTTTTGAATTTATTAATACCGTCAACAATCAAAACTCCTCTCCTTGGATCAAGACTAACAACCTTCCCGGATTTCCCCCTATCTTTTCCGGTCGTCACAAGCACCACATCATTTTTTTTGATCTTCGTCTGTGTCATACTATACAACCTCTTTTGCCATCGAAATAATTTTCATATATCCGCACTCTCGCAATTCCCTAGCGATTGGACCAAAAACACGCGTTCCCTTTGGTGTTTTGTCTGGATTTATAAGCACTATGGCATTCTCATCAAATCTAACCGTTGTTCCGTCTCTTCTGATATATGGCTTAACCTGTCTAACAATCACAGCTTTATGGACTTCTTTCTTTTTCACACTCCCACGCGGCGTGGCAGATTTGATTGAAACAGTCAGCATGTCCCCAATTTGGCCAAATTTTGCTCGGCCTCTTTTAAAGACGCTAATACAACTCGCTTCTTTTGCACCGGTGTTGTCAACAACCTTTAGTCTTGTATATTGTTGAATCATCTTATTTTAATACCTTACTTACATAGAATGCCTTAGTTTTTGAAACTGGTCTCATTTCTGTAATTTCAACAAGTGAACCAACTTCAACTTCCTCATTTTCATTGTGGGCTTGAATCTTACTATGTTTTTTTATAATTTTTTTGTATTTGGGATGTTTTTTTGAATTCTCGAATTGAACGGATGCGGTTTTTCCGTTTAAACCAACGACTTTCCCAATTAATTTTTTCTGTGCCATATTTCTCCTAGCTATCCGATTCAAGTTTCGACGAAATCAACGTCTCAACCCAGGCAATTTTTTGTTTTATCTCTTTAATTTTTTTTGCATTTTTTTCTGATTTAGCAAAATTTTCTGCGATTTCCCTTACCTTCTCGCATTCCAATCCCTTTCTCTGTGCTAACAAGGTTTTTAAATCTGATTTTCTCAATGTTTCTAACTCTTTTTTTTCCATTTTGCTAATCCTTAACGATATAAGAAGTTTTAAAAGGTAATTTGCTCGCAGCCAACCTCATTGCTTCACGCGCCACAACCGGTTCAACACCGTCCAGTTCAAAAACTACACGCCCTGGCTTAATTACACTCACAAAGTGATCCGGGCCGCCCTTACCACCACCCATCCCAACCTCATCCGGCGTTTTTGTTACGACTTTGTCCGGAAAAACTCTAATCCAAATCTTTCCACCGCGCTTGCAATATCTCGTCATTGCACGTCTTGCCGCCTCAATTTGTCGCGATGTCAGCCAACCGCGCTCAAGCGATTTGATTGCGTATTTTCCGAAACTAACCTCGCTACCTCTGACATCAATCCCTGGCATTTTTCCGCGGAAGTGTTTCCTGTATTTCAGTTTTTTTGGAATCAACATTACTTGCTTCTTTCTCCCAGATTAATCCAGACTTTAATGCCAACAATTCCAAACGTTGTTGGAGCGTGATAGACACCATAACCAATATCACTTCTAAGCGTTGAAAGCGGCACTGAACCGTCCTGAAATTTCTCCGTTCGAGCAATTTCCGCCCCATCAAGACGACCTCCGACTTTAATCTTGGCACCACCGGCACCTGCAGTCATAATTCTTTGCAACGCTTGTTTGCATACACGTCTAAACGGCATTCTTTTAGAAATTTGCATTCCAATTGTTTGGGCAACCACCATTGCATCAAGATCGGGTTTTTTTACCTCGACGATTTCTAACTTAAATTTTTTATCGATTTCCTTATTAATCTCTATCCTAAGTGTCTCAAGCTGTTTACCCCCTCGGCCAATCAAAATTCCCGGTCTTGCGGTCTTAACAATAATACTTAATCTTCCGAGCCCTCTTTCAATCACAACATCGGAAATCCCCGCTTGCGGACCCATTTTTGTCGAAATGACCGTTCTAATTTTGTAATCCTCAAGGATGTTCTTTGCAAATTCGTCGCCCTTGGCAAACCATTTGCCCTTCCAACCATTTGAAACACCCATTCTGAATGCAATTGGGTTTACTTTTTGGCCCATTTTATTTTCCTACCTTGTCTTTCTTTTGCTCATGCGACTTTACCGGAGATTCCTCATCTCTTTCACTTTTTGAAACCGCAATCTTTATATGAGCGCTCCTTTTTAAAAATCTTGTCGACCTTCCGCGTGCTCTAATAAAAACCCTCTTTAATTTTTTGCCCTCTTGACACACTGCTTCGCTCACAAAAAGTTCTGATTTTTCAAACCCTTTTTTTGAAGCAGCATCAGCAACACTGTTTAAAACATGATACAAAATTTTAGCGGACTTTTTATTTGTAAATTTTGCAATGTCAATCGCTTGTTCAAGGGTTTTTCCCCGAACCATATCAATAACGAGTCTCGCCTTCTTTGGACTGACACTTTGGTCCCTCGCTGTAGCCCGACTTATTTGCAACACTTTAGGCATTCGCTTTTTTCTCCTGCTCTTTCGCCATTCTTCCGCCATGTCTTCTGAACTTTCTCGTCGGCGCGAACTCGCCAAGACGATGGCCAACCATTTCTTCGTTAATTTTTACCGGCATATGTTCTTTGCCATCGTGAACACTGATTGTAAAACCAATCATTTCAGGCACAATCATTGAATCTCTCGACCAGGTCTTAATATTGGTCGATTTATCAAGTCTCTTGATTTTTTCCATCAATTTCTCGTCGACAAAAATACCTTTTTTCAGTGATCTCATCGTTACCTTTCGTTCGCCCTTTTAACAATAAATTTCCCTGATTTTTTTCTGCTTCTTGTTTTCTTACCGATCGCAATTTTGCCCCACGGCGTCTTCGGATACTTAAGACCAATCGGGTTGACACCCTCTCCACCACCATGTGGGTGGGCACGTGGACTCATCGCCTTACCCCTAACATGTGGCCGTATATTCATCTTTCTTTTCCTGCCGGCCTTGCCAATCCTAATGTTCGAATGATCGCTATTTGAAGCCTGGCCAACAGTCGCATAACATTCAATGCTTACTTTTTTCGTTTCGCCCGAGGCGAGACGCAGTAAAGCATACGCACCCTCTACCGCCAGAATCGTCACATATGTCCCAGCAGCGCGTGAAAAAGATTTCTTACTCTGCGGATACATCTGGACATCACAGACCTGTGTTCCTACCGGAATGTCCTTCAATTTCGATCTGTCACCAACCCTGAAGTCGTCGTCCTTATCAGCTTTTATCTTATCGCCAACGTTTAGATTTTCCGGTGCAATTATATACTTTTTTGTGCCATCAATCAAGCCCACAAGCGCAAGCCTCGCAGATCTATTGGGATCGTAATCAATACTCAGGACCTCAACCTCATCGCTAGAAACCGTTTCAAGGGTCGAAACTATTCTATAAAGCCTTTTTGCACCCGCGCCGCGATGCCTCGAACTAATATGGCCTAAATCATCTTTTCCAACCGACTTTTTGATTTTTTTGAGCAAGCTCTTCGGTGGTCTTCGCTTGGAAATATTTTTCCTATCCTCAAAGCTCTGATCTATATACCCTGATGTGATTGTCTTTATTACCCTAATCATTTTTGGTCTTTCTCTGTTTGCCCGCTTCCTCTTTGCTAGCAGCTTTGCTTTCAGTCGCCTTTGTTTTCTTAATCTCTTCGGCAAACGACGCAAAGCCAGGGATTGACTGTTTGCCAGATAATTTCAAAATAGCTTTTTTGAATCCCCTCTCTTTTTGAAACCCCTTCGCCTTTCGAGCAATTATCTGTTTTTCGTTAATAGTCTTAATCTCTAGGGGATCAACATTAAAAACTTCCTTTACAACCGACTTAATTTTAGGCTTTGTATACGAAGTCGGAACAACAATTGTAAACCAGCCCATAGTTGACTGATTAACAGTTTTTTCTGTTATGAGCGGTTTAATATTATACATTCTTTAACCTCGCCGAAATTTCTTCAAACGCCTTCTTGCTAAACAAAAACTTTCTGCTTTTCACGAGGTCCGACAAAAGAAGGTTATTAGTTGAAAGGAATTCGAGATTTACCAAATTTGAATAAGGTTTTATTCTTTCTTTTTCTCCGGTGGAGTATATTATAATCGCTCTTCGTGATGGAGCAATTTTCTCTATCGCAGCTGATGCATCCTTCGTTTTACCAGTCTTAAGGGAGAAATCGTCTACGACAGCAATCTCCTTTGTCTTAGACACAAGAAGCTGTAACATCGCTAATGCGCGCATCTTCCGCGGGATCCTAAGCACCCTACTGATTCCACTCGGCCCAAAAGTTACACCGCCACCTTTCCAAATTGGGGATCTATTTGAACCAGCCCTCGCTCGGCCTGTTCCCTTTTGTTTAAACGGCTTCTTTCCACCACCCGACACCTCGGCGCGGGTTTTTGCTTTCCCGTTTTTACTAAAAATATGATTCGCTTCGACTCGCAGAGCCTGTGAAACCAAGGCTTTATTCACCTCGGAAGCGTTTTTTGAAACTTCAAAAGTCACATCTGCAATTTTTTCACCCTGATTATTAAAAAGTGGCAATTTCATTATTTTTCCAAAATTACTTCAGATTTATTTGCTCCTGGAACCGAACCCTTCACCCAAATCCGGTTAATTTCCTTCTCTATCCGGATAACCTTAATCTGCTTCAACTTAATGTTATCCGCTCCCATATGCCCCGCCATTCTACGCCCCAAAATCGTTCTCTGAGGATATGTCGGCCCGATAGAACCAGGTTGTCTATAATTATTTGAACCATGAGTTTTAGGACCTGTATTGAAACTGTGTCTTTTAACTGTGCCTGCGAATCCCTTGCCCTTAGAAACCCCATAAACGATCAGCTTGTCACCTATGACAAAATCATCTGAATTTATCTTTTTACCTATTTCTATTTGATCTTCACTTGAAATTTTTTCTTCTTTTACTCTTTTAACTCCAGGAAAGTTTTTAAACTGACCAGCAACCGATTTTTTCGCCACAAATCCGTCCGCAATCTCACCGACAATCCTACCCAAATATCCGTCTTTATTCATACTTCTACCGCCAAGAACAACACATTGTTTCAACTGCAAAATCGTAACTGCCGTATGGAAGCCTCTCTCGTCGTATACCTGTGTCATCCCAATTTTCTTCGCGAATACCTTCATATCCTCATAAATTAGGCCCAAAATACTCTTCAACGAGAAGGTATTATTTGGGCTAAGATCGTTTAAAACGACCAGGCGATCCCGACCGACCGTAGTCTCGTCGGGACACGTCTGATAGTCTTAAGTCTTTATTTCTATATCAACGCCCGCCGGAAGCTCAATATTCATTAGCTGGTCGATAGTTCGTGACGTCATATCAACTACATCGACAAGCCTTTTGTGAACCCTAATCTCAAACTGATCTCGACTATCCTTCTTCACAAACGTTGATCTCAGAACTGTTGTTTTCATTATTTCGGTTGGAAGTGGAATCGGGCCTACAACTCTCGCACCCGACCTTTCAGCGGTATCGATAATGTGTTTCACCGCTTTGTCCAAAATGCGATAATCATATCCCCTGATCTTAATTCTGATTTTTTGGCTTTCTTCCCTGGGCATAATTGTTTAATGTGCGATTTATTACAGACTTTTTACTATTTGTTTATTTTCGTTACTACACCCGCCCCTACCGTTCTACCGCCCTCCCTGATGGCAAATTTCATCTTTTCTTCCATCGCTACAGGCGCAATCAATTTAATTCCTACATTTACCGTATCTCCAGGCATTACCATCTCAACGCCCTCTGGCAGAGACGTTACTTCACCGGTTACATCTGTCGTTCTAACGTAGAACTGCGGTTTGTAACCTTTGGTAAAGGCTGAGTGTCGTCCACCCTCGTCCTTGCTCAGGATATAAATTTCGGCTTCAAACTCTGTGTGTGGATTGACTGATCCGGGCTTCGCCAAAACTTGACCTCTTTCAACATCTTCTCTTTCAATTCCTCGCAAAAGAACACCAACATTATCTCCAGCGCGGCCTTCATCCAAGAGTTTTCTGAACATTTCAACGCCGGTTACGACTGTTTTTTTAGTCGGTTTGATACCAACAATTTCTATCTCATCATTGACTTTTACTATGCCTCTTTCAATTCTGCCTGTCACAACCGTACCGCGTCCTTTAATTGAAAACACGTCTTCGATCGGTAACAGAAACGGTTTGTCGGTCTCCCTAACCGGGTCAGGCACGTATTCATCAAGAGCCTTTACTAAATCCATGATGGCTTGTTCGGCCTCAGGGTCACCTTCAATTGCTTTCAGAGCCGAACCCTTAATCACAGGTACTTCATCACCCGGGAATTCATATTTCTTGAGTAGATCTCTCACTTCAATCTCGACTAAGTCGAGAAGTTCTTTGTCGGACACCATGTCAACTTTATTTAAAAACACAACTATCCTTGGAACTCCAACTTGGTTGGCCAAAAGGATGTGCTCTCTGGTTTGCGGCATGGGACCATCCGCGGCCGACACAACTAAAATAGCGGCATCCATCTGTGCAGCTCCAGTAATCATATTTTTCACATAGTCCGCATGACCAGGACAGTCAACATGGGCATAGTGTCTTTTTTCCGATTCATACTCCTGATGAGAAGTTGCAATCGTAATACCACGCTCTCGTTCTTCCGGGGCGTTGTCGATATCTTCAAATTTTCTCGCCGAAGCTAACCCCTTCTTCGACAAGACTTGTGTAATAGCAGCCGTTAAAGTTGTTTTACCGTGGTCAACGTGACCAATTGTTCCCACGTTTACGTGGACCTTGGATCTATCAAATTTTTCCGCCATCTATTTCTCCTCTTTATTTTTTCACATACAAAAATCGCGCTTTTTTGTAATATACCCTATATTAATATAAGTGTCAACTCGGTTTGCTGGCCTTTTTTTCGATTAATTTTTCGGTAATATTTTTCGGCACAACTTCGTATTTATTAAATTCCATTGTGTACATCGCCCTGCCCTGCGTTATCGACCTAAGACTTGTCGCATAGCCAAACATTTCGCCCAGTGGAACAAACGCCGGAATAGCCTTAGCTGTTCCACGATCCTCCACCGTGCCTATTTGCGCCCGCTTGGAGTTTAAATCCCCTAAAACATCACCCATAAACTCTTCGGGCGTGACTACTTCGACTTTCATAATCGGCTCTAGCATAACTGGGCTAGCAGACTTAACCGCCTCCTGAATAGCCATAGAACCGGCAATCTGAAAGGCCAATTCCGAGGAGTCAACATCGTGATAAGAGCCATCGTAAAGTACAACATTAACATCTATCACGGGGAAACCTGCGATTACACCGCGATCCAGGGCTTGAAGGATACCCTTTTGAGCAGCCGGAATAAATTCTTTGGGTATTGCTCCTCCAAAGACTTTGTTCACAAATTGGTTCCCCTCGCCCCTCTCTCTTGGGCTTGCTTCGATTAAAACGTGGCCATACTGTCCACGCCCACCAGATTGTCTGACAAATTTGCCCTCTGCCTTTGTTGAAGTGGTTATTGTTTCTCTGTAAGCGACCTGTGGAGCTCCTACGTTTGCTTCAACCTTAAACTCTCTCTTTAACCTATCCACAATAATTTCCAGGTGAAGCTCCCCCATACCAGATATCAGGGTTTGATTTGATTCTTGATCAGTTTTAACCCTAAAAGTTGGATCTTCTTCGGCCAGTTTCGAAAGAGCCAAGCCCATCTTGGCCTGGTCGGCCTTGGTTTTAGGCTCGATTGCAATTTCTATAACCGGTTCGGGAAATTCGATTGATTCAAGCCTCACTTGCCGGCTCTGGACACATAGAGTGTCGCCCGTAGTCGTGTTTTTCAGACCAACAAGCGCAACAATCTCGCCCGAATAAGCCGTTTGAACTTCTTCTCGATGATTTGCATGCATTCGTAAAATTCTACCGACTCTTTCCTTCTCACCATTGGTGGCATTTATTATGTAAGTCCCCGAGTCCAAAACACCGGAGTAGACACGTGTAAAAGTCAATCTTCCGACAAAAGGATCGGTTGCAACCTTGAAGGCAAGAGCACAAAATGGTTCATCGTCTGAGGTAACAATCTCAACCTCCTCATCTGGGTGGCCAACCTTAGTTCCCTTGATTGGAGGAACGTCAAGAGGACTTGGTAAATAATCAACTACTGCATCAAGTAGCAATTGCACACCTTTATTTTTAAGCGCTGAGCCGGTCAGAACCGGTACAAGCTCGTTCTTAATCGTCGCCGTCCTCAGGCCGTCTCTAATAAATTTTTCTTCCAACTCTCCGGTCTCAAGATATTGTTCGAGATATTTCTCATTCGTCTCTGCCACTTTTTCAACAAGTTTTATTCTGTAGGTCTTTGCCATATCCAGCATATCTTGAGGGATTTCCTCCTCGTTGATTTCTTTCCCAAGTTCATCGCTAAAAATATAGGCTTTCATTTTTACCAAATCTATAAGGCCTACGAATTTCTCCTCTGAACCAATCGGGATTTGGATCGGGATTGCGTGCTTGCCAAGTCTTTGTAAGATCGAATCATAAGCTTTATAAAAATCTGCGCCAATTCTATCTAACTTATTAATAAAACAAATTCTCGGGACATGATATTTGTCGGCCTGCCTCCAAACAGTTTCCGACTGAGGTTCCACGCCAGCAACGCCATCAAAAACAACCACCCCACCGTCCAGAACCCTTAGAGACCTCTCCACCTCAACAGTAAAATCGACGTGACCTGGAGTATCGATGATGTTAATTCTTGCCTTTTCGCTTTCGTTGTTTCTGGGAGCCCAAAAACAGGTTGTTGCAGCCGAGGTGATTGTTATCCCTCTCTCTCGCTCCTGCTCCATCCAATCCATCTCCGCTTGACCCTCATGAACCTCTCCAATCTTGTGTTTGCGCCCAGTATAAAAGAGCACCCTCTCCGTTACGGTCGTTTTCCCGGCATCAATATGGGCAATAATTCCAATATTTCTTGTTTTTTCGAGTGAAAATTCCCTTGGCATTTTTTCTCCAAACTAAAAGTTTCCCCTAATCTTATGAGACTTATCTTATCTTAGCGAAATGGGCAAACGCTCTGTTCGCTTCTGCCATTTTATGTGTATCGATCTTTTTCTTCATAGCTGAGCCGATACCACTTGCCGCATCGACAAACTCAGTTGAGAGTCTTTTAGACATCGGCTCGCCTTTTCTCTCCTTAGCTGCACCAATAATCCAACGCATCGCCAGCGCAGTTCTGCGCGGCTCCCTGACTTCAATTGGTATTTGATAGTTCGCTCCACCAATTCTTCTTCCACGAACCTCAACAGATGGAGCAACGGAGTTTAAAGCAAGATTAAAAATATCCAGCGGGTCTTTACCAAGCTTTTTGCTAGCAATCTCCAACGAATCGTAGACGATTTTCTCGGCAATACTTTTTTTGCCGCTGTCCATAACGTGATTAATAAATTTGGCAATCGTTGTCGAGTTATACCTAGAATCAGGCATTATTACAGATTTAGAATATTTCGATTTTCCTCTCATAGTTAACCTTCCGCTCTTTTAGCCCCATACTTACTTCTGCTTCTTTTCCTTCCACTCACTCCTTGGGTATCAAGTTTACCACGAATGATGTGATATCTGACACCGGGAAGATCTTTGACTCTTCCACCCCTGAGCATAACAACTGAGTGCTCTTGCAAATTATGTCCGACCCCCGGAATATATGCAGTAACCTCCTGACCATTGGACAGCCTCACTTTGGCGATTTTTCTCAAGGCTGAATTTGGCTTTTTGGGAGTCATGGTGGTCACCTTGACACAAACACCGCGTTTAAATGGGTTAGAACCAGCAACCATCTTTGGTTTGTTTTTCAGAAAATTAAAATTTCTACCCAAGGCAGGCGTCTTGCTTTTTTTCTGTAGAGTTTTTCTTTCTGATTTTATTAACTGATTTATAGTCGGCATTATTTACCTATTTTCTTCTTCATCTTCTGGAAACCAGTTCCAGCAGGAATCAGTTTACCAATAATCACGTTTTCTTTCAAGCCTCTCAGATTATCAATCGAACCCTTAATAGCCGCTGAAATCAGGACACTTGTTGTTTCCTGGAAACTAGCTGCCGAAAGGAAACTATCCGTCTTGAGAGCGACTCTTGTAATCCCCATAATAACTGATTCAACGACGGGTAATTTCTTTTTAAGTTTAGCTAGTTTTGCAAGCTCTGAGTTGATTTCTTTTGAGTCAATGATTTGACCAGGAACAAAGTCGCTGTCTCCCTCGTCAACAATCCTCATCTTTGACAACATTTGTCTAATAATAATCTCGAGATGCTTATCATTGATGGATTGTCCTTGGGATGAGTAAATTGCTTTCGTTTCTTTCATGATGTACTTCATCGTCTCCGTAGCACTTCTCAACCGCAATGACTCAGACAGGTTTAGATGACCCTCAGCCAATATCGTGCCTTTTGTGACCCGATCTTTATTCTTAATCAGAAGTTGCATGCCAGTGACTATGGGATAAGACATAACGACCTTATCCTTAGATGTAATCGTAACCTTGCGCTTACTAACGGTTACCACCCCAGCAATATTTGCCCTGACCGCTTTCTTATCTTTCGTCACTCCCACGGCTTTTTTGGCTTTAATATTTTCCCCGTCCTTTACCGCTAGCTCATAACCTACTGGAACTTCGATAACTTCAGACATTGGCTCATCCGAGACAACCTCAACTGACATTGCGTGCTCAGATTTAATAACATTCACGATTCCGTCAATCTCACAGATCGGCGCTTCGTATTTGGGCCGCCTTGCTTCGAATAGTTCTTCAACTCTAGGCAAGCCGGAAGTAATGTCCTCGCCTGTAACACCCCCCAAGTGGAATGTCTTCATGGTCAACTGCGTTCCAGGCTCGCCAATTGCCTGTGCAGCCACAATCCCAACTGCTACACCCAGCTCAACAATCTTACCCGTGCCAAGATCACGACCGTAACAGAGCTGACAAATACCGTGGCTTGATTCGCAATAAGCCGCCGACCTTACAACAGCGCTCCCAATGTTGCTCGCTTCAATTTCTTGTGCTTTTTCTTTAGTTATTTCTTCATTAGCTTTGACTATAACTTTATTTTTGTCTTTGATATCATGCAAAGCGACCCTACCATCAATCCTCTCCGCAAAAGTCTCGCCGAATTCCTCTGATTCTGACCGAAGAATTTCCAGACCTTTCTTTGTCTTACAGTTATGTTCTTCGACAATAACGTCTTGTGCTACATCAACAAGTCTTCTCGTCAGGTATCCCGAGTCGGATGTTCGAAGAGCTGTATCCGATCTACCCTTCCTGGAGCCATGAGACGAAATAAAGTATTCGAATACAGTCAACCCTTCGCGGTAGTTAGAAATAATCGGCAGCTCAATAATTTCACCGGCGGGATTCACAACCAATCCCTTCATACCAGCCATCTGCGTAAGCTGAGCAATCGAGCCTCTTGTTCCAGAATTAACATACATGTACACCGGATTTTCCTTCGCAAAGCCGCCAACCATCTTCTTCTCAATCTCTTTTCTTGCGCCATTCCAGAGATCAATAACCCTAACACTCTTCTCTTCGCTCGTAATCAATCCTCTTTTGAGCTGGGTCTCGATTTCATCAACCTTCGCTTCCGTAAGTGCGACTATTTCTTTTTTCTCTTCTGGTATACAGATGTCATCAATTCCAATCGAGACGCCTGCAATCGTAGCGTACTCGAAACCAAGCGCCTTAATTTTATCAAGAGCTTCGGCACACGCATCGGTGCCAAGAAGTTTGAAAATTCTGGTCACAATTGCTTTCATTTGCTTAGCGTCAATAGTCTTATTAATAAACTGAATCTCTTTTTGTAGGATGTTATTAAAGAGAATTCTCCCGACACAAGTCTCTAATATCTTATAATCATCTCTCTCAACAACTTCTGTGTCAGATTCTTTAATATCATCATCGACTTTCACCTTGATCCTTGTTTTCAACCCAATAAATCCCGTCTGAAAAGCCATAATTACTTCATTCTTACTTGAATACACCTTTATCTTTTCCGATCCGTCTTCCAGCATATCCGTAATGTAGTAGCAACCGAGGATCATATCAAACCTCGGGGTTACAATCGGTTCCCCCGAAGCAGGTTTGAGCAAATTTTTTGCTGAAAGCATTATATTATCGGCCTCAAAATCAGCTTTCTCACTTAGCGGAACATGCACTGCCATCTGGTCACCATCAAAGTCTGCGTTAAATGCCTGACAGACCAGAGGATGGACCTGAATTGCCTTTCCCTCAATGAGAATCGGTCTAAAAGCCTGGATTCCAAGTCTGTGAAGCGTTGGCGCCCTATTTAGAAGAACGTGTTTTTTAGCTGTTATTTCTTCGAGAATGTCCCAAACAATTGGATCTTTTCTTTCGATCATTTTCGTGGCATTTTTGACATTAAAAACATGGCCATCTTTGATTAGTTTGGCGATGACAAAAGTCTTGAACAATTCGAGTGCCATCACCTTGGGGAGTCCACATTGCGAAAGCTTTAGATCCGGTCCGACAACAATTACACTACGCCCTGAGTAATCGACACGCTTACCAAGTAAGTTTTGTCTAAACCGCCCCTGTTTACCTCTCAAAATATCCGAAAGACTTCGGAGTTTTCTTTGATTTCCGGTAACCGCAGCTCTACCTCGGCGTGCGCTGTTATCAATCAAAGCGTCGACTGCTTCCTGAAGCATTCTTTTTTCGTTCCTACAAATTACCTCAGGCGCACCTGCACCAATTAGCTTCTTCAATCTATTATTTCTATTCAGAACTCTTCTATATAGATCATTTAAGTCAGAGGCGGCAAAGCGACCACCGTCCAATTGGACCATCGGTCTTAGATCTGGAGGTATCACCGGGACCCTAACCATAATCAGCCACTGCGGACCAATCCCAGCTTGATCCATCTCCTTGAACATCTTTAATCTCTTGAGTAGTTTTTTTCGATTTGCGACTACCTGCAACTCAAGTTTCTCTGTGAGTTGCGATATTTCTTTCTGCACATTAACCGCTTTAAGTAAATTTAAAATAGCTTCAGCCCCTATCCCAACACGAGCTACTTGGCCATATTTCATCGAAATCATACCGTACTCGGTTTCGCTTAAAACCTTTTTCTCTTTTAGACCGTTGAGCTCGGTTTTGGAACTCTTGTAAACAGCCTCAATTTTCTGCAACGCTAGCGGATTATTTTTGACTTTTTCGTCTTTTTTCGCTTCTTCAAACTCCTTTTGAAGCTGTTCCAGAGCTGATTTTCTCAGTTCTTCATTGATCTCAAGCACGACATAAGACGCGAAGTAAATAACAGATTCAACATCCGAAATACTCATGTCAAGAATCGTACTAATTATTCCTCCAGCGCCCCTTAAAAACCAGACATGTGCTACCGGCACAACAAGATCGATATGGCCCATTCTCTCGCGCCTGACCGAGCTTCTGGTAACTTCCACACCGCAACGGTCGCAAACAACACCCTTATATCTGATCTTTTTATATTTTCCGCAATAACATTCCCAGTCTTTGACCGGACCAAAAACACGCTCGTCAAACAAACCATCGCGTTCTGGTTTTTGAGTTCGATAATTAATAGTTTCTGGCTTAGTTATCTCACCATATGACCATCTAGCAATATCTTCAGGACTGGCGACACAGAGTCTGATCATATCGAATTCCTTCATAGCTGTGTCTTTTTGCATATTTTGTGCAAAACCCATTTTATTCTCCATCTTTGCCCCCATCTTTTTCATCGGTTATCTCTATGGTCTTTTCTTCTTGGCCTGAAAATATTTCTGTAAGTTCTTTATCTTTTATTTCTTCGACAGGTGCTTGCTCCTCTTCCTGCAGCTCCTCAACCTTGAGTTTGCTCTTATCGACAATCTTTGAGCGATCTGCTTCACCATACATTTTTGCTTCACCTGATTTTGAATCAATCATCTCTATGGAAAGACCAAGGCTCTGCAGTTCTCGCACCAACACACTAAACGAGGCTGGAACAGAAGGTTTTTCGATAACTTCCCCTCTGATAATCGACTCGTATGCTTTAGCTCTACCCACAACATCATCAGACTTAATTGTCAGCATTTCTTGCAAGATATGAGCGGCTCCATATGCTTCTAGGGCCCAAACTTCCATCTCGCCAAATCTCTGTCCGCCAAACTGTGCTTTACCTCCAAGCGGTTGCTGCGTTACCATCGAATATGGTCCAACTGAACGAGCGTGCATTTTATCATCAACAAGATGCGCTAGTTTTAGAATATAAATTATTCCAACTGTAGCCTTTGATTCAAACGCCTCGCCGGATTTACCATCGTAAAGCGTCATTTTTCCATTCTCGGAATATCCTGCTTTTTTAAGTTCTTCTTTAATCTTGTCTACCGTGACACCATCGAAAATCGGTGTGGCTACCTTGTAACCTAGTTTGTGTGCGGCTAACCCAAGATGGGTTTCGAGTATTTGCCCAAGATTCATTCTGGAAACTACGCCCAGAGGATTAAGAATAATATCAACCGGTGTTCCATCTTCTAAATATGGCATATCCTCTTCGGGTAAGATCGTTGAGATAACTCCTTTATTTCCATGCCTTCCCGCCAGCTTGTCACCCACCGAAATCTTCCTAAGCTGTGCCACCGACACCTCAACCATCTGGCCGACACCCTCGGGCAGCTCGTCACCCGCCTCTTTGGAGAAAAGTTTAACCTCTATTACCTTCCCTTTTTCTCCATGGGGCAATCTCAAAGAAGAATCTTTCACGTCCTTTGCCTTTTCGCCAAAAATCGCCCGTAGAAGTTTCTCTTCAACAGTTAATTCTGTCTCGCCCTTTGGGGTAATTTTCCCCACCAAAATATCTCCCGCTTCAACTTCGGCACCTTGTCTGATAACCCCGCTTTCATCAAGATTCGCCAAGGCCTCTTCCCCGACGTTTGGAATATCCCTGGTGATTGTCTCGGGACCAAGTTTCGTATCCCTTACTTCGATAGAATATTTTTCAATATGAATTGATGTCAGAGCGTCTTCTCTTACAAGTCTTTCTGACAAAATAATAGCATCTTCGTAATTACCACCTCTGTAGCTCATAAAGGCGACAAGGAGATTTCTCCCCAGCGCTAATTCACCTTTGTCAACCGCAGCACCATTAGCGAGGACATCTCCTTTTTTAACTTTTTCGCCCGAGGTAACGTTTATCTTATGGTTCATGCAGGTTGCTTGATTTGATCTGACAAACTTTTCAATTCTGTAGGATTTAGATTTGCCATCTTTGCCCTTCACTACAACCCTGTTAGCAGACGCTTCAGTCACCTCGCCGTCAAATTCACTTGTAATCACATGGCCACTCGATACAGCCGCGTCATATTCCATACCGGTTCCAACAACTGGGGACTCAGCCTTGACTAAAGGAACAGCCTGCCTCTGCATATTCGAACCCATGTTGGCCCTAACCGCGTCGTCATGCTCAATAAATGGAATCAGTGAGGTGGTAATCGAAGCAATCTGCTGTGGGGCAACATCGACATATTGGATTTGGTTAACCAGCTCGATCGATGGTTCCCCGTACTTTCTGACAGGGACTTTCTTGCCAGCGATATTACCGTCCTTATCAAGCTTTGTTGAAGAAGGAGCGATAATCGCTTTCTCCTCGTCCGAAGCGTCCAGATGAACGATTTTATTTGTTATTTTTGCTTTCCCATTTTTTTGCTCCACTACAAGATATGGGGTCTCAATAAATCCATAATCATTGACCATTCCATATGAAGCGAGATAACCAACCAAACCGATGTTCGGTCCTTCAGGCGTTTCAATTGGACAAATTCTACCGTAGTGGGATTGGTGCACATCCCTAACTTCAAACCCCGCACGCTCCCTAGACAACCCCCCGGGACCAGTAGCGGATAGCGTTCTTTTGTGCTCAAGTTCGGCTAACGGGTTGGTCTGGTTCATAAATTGCGACATCTGCGAAGAGGCAAAGAATTCTTGTAAAACTGCAACAATTGGTCGCGAATTGACAAGTTGCGCCGGAGTAGCATTCTCTGGTTCAACAACGCTCATTCTGTCCTTGATTATTCTCTCCATCCTCAGGAATCCGACTCTTAATCTTGATTGTACGAGTTCGCCTACAGCTCTCACCCTTCTATTCTTGAGATGGTCTATATCATCTGGTTCACCCATAGGGTCATTATTTAGCCTAATAATTTCTTTTATAATTTCGACGAGATCTTCAAGTCTCAAAATCCTGCCTTCAAGGCTATCTTTAACATTTAAATTCAACCTTCTATTAACCTTGTATCTCCCGACTCTGCCCAAATCATATCTCTTTGGATTAAAAAAGAGCGCATCCAAAAAAACTTTTGCTGCTTCGGGTGTGGCTAAGTCACCTGGTCTTATTCTTTTATATACTTCAACCAAGGCACTTTCCTGATCTTTAGCCGGATCTTTAGCCAGAGTCTGGTCAATATACTTCAGCTCAATATCATCATCAACGTCTGAAAAAATTTCTTTTATTTTTTCGTTCGAAGAAACTCCAAGCGCCTTCAAAAATGTTGTAACAGGAATTTTCCTTTTCCTATCAACCTTAACACTCATAACCCCTTTGCTTGAAGTCTCAAACTCAAGCCAGGCGCCCCTGTTCGGAATAAGCTTAGCACCAAAGAATTTTTTTCCCGCTACTTCTTCCGTTACAAAAATAACTCCATAGGACCTAACAATCTGCGAAACAACCACTCTTTCTATACCATTTACAATAAAGGTTCCCCGATCTGTCATAACCGGAAAATCGCCCAGAAAAACTCGCGCAGCTTTTTTCTTCTGCGTAAGTCTATTCGATAAAATAACGTCACACATTAGAGGCGCCTTATAGGTCAAATTCTTGTTTCTTGCGGTTACTTCATCAACCTTTGACTGCCCCAGCTCATAATCACCGAATTCTAAAGACATCACTTCGTTTGTAAAATCGTCTACCGGGGAAATCTCGTCTAATAGTTCGCGTATCCCTTCTTTAAACAACCAATCATAAGAACTTTTTTGAATATCAATTAAATTCGGTAACTCTACTTTGACATGATCTTTTGAAAACTTAACTCTTTTCTTGTAATCGTATTCGTTTTGGCCTTGTGCTGTATTCATATCCTCCCCATAATTTTACAAAAGATAAATGTTACAAAAACAAGCTCAAAAGAAGCCATTGCAACGGATTCTTTTGCAGTTTGTCTCACACCTTAGCGTCCCGAGTTACTCATTCGTGACTTCACAGTACAAAATTTATTCTCGTTTGTCAACTATCCTCTGTCCTTTTTATAAAAAATTTTGAAGAAATTTTTTTAAATTCACCAGCGGCCAGATCCTCAAGCCTAACCGCCCCAATCCTGATTCTTTCTAAATCGACAACTTCGATCATGGCCTTTTCAAACGTTCTTCTAATCTGTCGCTTAATTCCTTGCTTTAAAATGATTCTGAATTTTGCGTTTTTACCGTTTTGGCTAATGACAATGGCGTAAGCCGGCCTTGTTTTCTTATCATCTATAGTGTGTCCGCACTTAAACAACTTCAACGCCATAGCAAAATCGCGGGAAGGAAAATTAGATTTTGATTTTACGTCGACTATATATTCTTTTTCGTGATCAAATTTTGGATGAGTAAGCCGATAAGCAAGATCACCATCGTTAGTTAACACCATTAACCCTCGCGATTGTTTATCTAAACGACCGCATATCGATAAATCTTTCCGGGCAAAAAAATCAAGCACAATCTTATCTCTTGATTCTTTCATATTCGAGCTAATCACACCTATGGGCTTATTAAACACATAGTATACAAACTCTTCTGAACAAACCGTTTTTCCATCAACCTCAACAACATCACCTTCCTCGACCCGATCGGTTAAACTGGCTTTAGCCGAATTTAACGTTACGCAACCATCAATAATGAGTTTTTCAACTCCACGGCGCGATCCCAGGCCAGAAAGAGATAAAAATTTATTAATTCTCATATTAAATGCCTAACTGTCCGATAAGCCGGGTTCTGTTTTTGTAATCATCTATCTAAGCGTCAGGGCCGTAGTATATACACGAGCGTAACAATACTTTGGTCCACCCGACTTGCACCGAGAAGGAGTTTTGCACCTCTGCGCCTTTCGGCAACAAAGTTGTGAGCTCTTACCTCATCTCTTTTCACCCTTACCATCTTTCAATGGCGGTATAGTTTCTGTGCCACTATCCCTGGAGTCGCCCCCGTCCCGATTTCTCGGGATACCCTGCTCGTTGGTGCCCGGACTTTCCTCTCCGCAATGCGGAGTAATTACTTCAGACAGTTAGGCAGACGTATAGTAGCACTTATTCCTATTTTAATCCAGACTCAAAGATATTTTCCGGTTAAAGAGCGTTCACAATTCTTTATATCTTCAACTGTACCTTGAGCAATAATTTCTCCGCCCTGCGAACCACCAGATGGACCCATATCAATAATCCAATCCGAGTTCTTAATCACATCGACATTATGCTCAATCACGAGCACTGTGTTACCTCTTTTGACAAGCTCAAAGAGAATATTTAGTAGTTTCCCAACGTCCTCGAAATGCAACCCCGTTGTAGGCTCATCTAAAACATAGAGTGTCTTGCCGGTTGCCGACTTTGATAATTCCGATGCTAACTTAATTCTCTGCGCTTCACCTCCAGACAGTGTTGTCGCACTCTGACCCAATGGTAAATATCCCAAGCCAACCTGTCTCAGGACTTCAAGTTTTTGCCTCACCTCTTCAACGTCGGCGAAAAAATCGTAGGCTTCATCAACACTCATGTCCAAGACCTCAGCTATATTCTTTTCCTTGTAGCGCACTTCTAATGTTTCACGATCGTACCTTCGCCCAGCGCATTCTTCACATTTTACATAAGCATCAGGCATGAAATACATCTCGACTTTTATATATCCATCACCGTGGCACACCTCGCACCGACCACCACGCAAATTGAAACTAAATCGGCTAGCGGTATACCCACGAACTTGGGCATCGTTTGTTAGCGCGAAAAGCTCTCTAATAGGCGTGAAAAGTCCCGTATAAGTTGCGAGATTGCTGCGAGGAGTTCTGCCGATCGGAGATTGGTCGATTTTAATTAATTTATCTATTGCCTGAGCATTGGATATGGACCTGAATCCTTCCGCCTTCTCCGCGGTCTGACCGAGGCTTTGGTTTACGGCGTTGGCTAATACATCAAATATTAACGTTGATTTCCCGCAACCAGATACGCCCGTTACTGTGCAAAAGACACCAAGAGGGAACTCAATATCTATGTCTTTTAGGTTATTCAAATGCGCGCCCGTGATCTTTATTGATCCGGTTCTTTTCTTTGGGGTTTTTTTCACTAGAACTTTTTTGTTGCCAGACAAATATTGTCCAGTTATCGACATGGGGTTGGCGACAATTTCCTCAGGCGATCCTTTGGCTATGATCTTACCGCCAAGTTTGCCTGCCCCGGGCCCCATATCAACAATATAATCAGATTCCATTAAAACTGACTTGTCGTGCTCGACAATCAAAACAGTATTCCCTTCATTTTTTAGTTTCTTGAAGGACGCGATGAGTTTTTCAGTATCTGCATTATGCAAACCGATGGTCGGCTCGTCCAAAACGTAGAGAACCCCGCTTAAGAAATTGTCAAATTGCGCACCCAATCTAATGCGTTGCGCTTCGCCTCCAGAGAGAGTTTCGCTCGATCTTGAGAAGGTCAGATATTCAACGCCGACTAATATTAAATTTTTAACTCTTCTTGACAACTCGGTAACAAGAGTAAGTGCACCCTCTGGAACATTGGAAAGGTTAGCTTGTAGAAAATTTGCAAGGTCCGATGCCTCCATATCGCATATTTGTGCAATGGATTTAGACAGGAACTTAACCGAAAGAGCAAAATCATTCAGTCTCTGACCGCCGCAGAGATCGCATGTTTTCTCTTCCATATAATTTTCAATCTCTTGCCGCAGATAATCAGAATCTGTCTCGCGATACTTTTTTTGCAGAACTGAAATAACACCTTCAAAATCCCCCTCACCAAAAAGCACGGAATCGATGAATGATTGGGGCAATCTTTCGACGGGAACGTTCAAAGAGAAACCTTTTTGCGTTGCAAATGCTTCCAGCGAGCGCATCAGGCTTCCACCCTGACCAGCCAATCTCGTCCACGGCCTAATAGCCCCTTCTGCAAAGGTGAGCTTCCGATTGGGAATAACGAACTCTGGAACTATCTCCTTGCTAACACCAAGACCCTGACATTTTGAGCATGCGCCAAACGGACTGTTAAAGGAAAAAAGCCTTGGCTGGAGGATCGGGTAGTGAAGATTGCATTTTTCACAAAATGGTTCTCGTGAAAATTTCTTAATTTCCTGAGCCGAAAAAATTACTACCGAGCTGCCGGATACTTCTATGCCTTTTTTGACAAGCTTAGCAACTTCATCAGAAATTTTTTCAAATTCATCCCCGGTTTCCACGCTACCTATTAATATCTCTATTGTATGCGGTTCGTCTTTGGCTAACTTTATGCTTCTGAGGCTAGTGACATCAATAATTTTTCCGTCTATTCTTACCTGCGCAAATTTCGAGCCTGCAAACCTGTTGATCACTGACTGATGCGAACCAAAAACGTTTTCGATAACTGGCGCAAACACAGAAATACTTTGGTTGCGATAGATGCTCCAGTTTTTGTTTATATAATCAATTGCCTGTTCGACAATCTTATGTCTGTCGCCACTTGAAATATGTTCTTGGCACCTCGGACAGTGCGGTTCGCCGAATCTCGCAAAAATCAAACGTAGATAGTCATACGCCTCGGTCAAAGTGCCAACTGTCGATCTGGGAGACCGAGTGACGCTTTTTTGATCAATCGAAATGGCGGGAGGAATGTTTTCGATTGCGTCAACATCCGGCTTCTCGAAAACACCAACTACCTGCTTGGCATAGCTTGATAAATTATCCACATATCTTCTTTGCCCTTCAGCAAAAATAGTGTCAAAAGCCAGAGAACTTTTTCCGCTGCCAGAAATACCACTGACGGAAGTAATTTTTTCCTTTTCTATTTCAATAGAAATATTATCCAAGTTGTGCGTACGTGCATTTGTTACTCTAATATTTCTCATAAGTCATAAATTAACTGTGAGAGACTATAACAATTTTTTTATCTTAAATCAAGTGTGGATTGCCTTTTGATTTTTAATTTGATTATGTTAGAGTGCAGTCATAAAAATAATAAATAAAGGAGTGGCATGAAACAACAAGTCGGTACGATCGTTGGCTCCAGCGTCCACCTTACAGGAGCTATCAAGGACTCCAGCGATATTACGATATTTGGGAGTGTCGAAGGCGAGGTTGCCTCCGACCAAAAAATAATTATTGAGGAATCCGCGAGAGTGAAAGGTCCCATAAAAGCAAACGAGATAATCGTCAGCGGTCTTGTTGTCGGCACGATAACAGCCACACAGAGACTAGAGCTTAATCAAGCCGGTACTATTAAAGGGAATATTGATACCGGGGAGTTATTAATCCACGCCGGAGCTACATTTATCGGTAAGTGTAATATGCCCGATAAAAAGGAAAAGGTCTCAACTGAAGAAAAAGAAGCTTTTAGCGTTGAGATAGAAGATGAGACCGATAAGACTGAAGAAGAGAAAAAATAATTATTGATGTATTATTTCATCTTAGAGCCTCCTAGGAGCAATGCTGAAAAACTATATCTGGAGAGACTAAAGGAGCTCTCGAGGCAGTTCTCGATTGCAAGCGAAATAAGCCAATCATCCCCTGCAAGATCTGCGTCTGAGCTGGCGAAGATGGCATTAATGAAGAAATATTCGACGATAGTTGCCGTCGGAAGCGAAAATCACATCAATAAAGTCGTCAGAGAAATGATGAAAAATCGCGAAAATGTGCATGTTGTTCTTGGCGTAATTTGCACCGAAGCTGAATCAATGCTCTCGGAGAAATGGCACTTTAAAAAACCCGAAGATGCAATAGAGATGTTGAGATCCCGAAAATTATCAAAATTTGACATCGGTTTTATTGAACCAGATATTTTTTTCCTAACTAGCGCCCACCTCGAACCTCATCGCCCCGTAAAAATTAGCTTGGAAGTTGACAACTGGAGGGCAGATGCCATCATCACGCGGGCGGAGATATCAAGTAATCTGTACATTTTGCTCGAAAAGCTTGTCAGAGATAAATCATTCCTAAGGTCCACAATAAATCTTTTAAGCGGTAAGAGCCAAACAAAATATGAGCACAGTATATTTAAAGGAAGAACGGTAAAAATTGATTCTACACCAAAAATTCCCGTCTATATTGGTACTGAACAAGTCGCAAAGACTCCGATAATAATTTATAGAAAACTAAGCGGCTTGAACATCATCACAAAACGTGCTAAAGTGTTGAACGAAAGCTGATTTTAGGCTTGTTTTAAGGAGAATAAAGATTATTAGTTACCCAAGATACTTTCAGAAAAGTCCACTTCACAGAATAAACGAAAACATAAGATCTCCTATTGTTTTTGTGGTAGATTCTGACGGGACAGCCCTGGGAGACTTACCGATATATGAGGCTTTAAGAGTAGCTAGAGATCGAGAACTCGATCTCGTCGAAGTTGGCCCGGGAGCAAATCCTCCGGTTTGCAAAGTGATTGACTACGGTAAATTCAAGTACGAGCAGGAAAAAAGCCAACAAAAAAACAAAGCCAAGAACCACGCCGGCGAAATCAAAGAAGTTAGGTTTTCTGTCTCAACTGACGAGCATGATTTCAACACAAAAATCGAGAAGGCAAAAAAATTCATTGAAAAAGGTTACAAGCTACGTGTCACGGTTGTTCTTTCTGGCAGAGAAAACATATATTCGGATAAGGCTATAAGCCAACTTGATAAAATCAAAGACATTCTCTCTATGGAGTTCGATCAAAGACCAGCCAGGATGGGAACAAGATTTAGTGCAATTTTAATAAAAGCAAAAAAGGATCAAGATAATGCCAAAGCTGAAAACTAATAAAACGGTAGCCAAAAGAATAACGAAAATTTCAAGAAACGGAAAAGTTTTGAGGAGAAAAATATTAGCTCAGCATTTGGTTCATCGAAAATCTTCGAGAACAATTTCAAGTTCGGGGACCGATCAACTAGTTTCAAAAGCAGAGTCGAAGAAGATAAAAAAGCTTCTCCCATACTTATAAGAGGTAGATATGGCAAGAGTCAAAAGAGGAACGACAACCAGACGAAGACATAAGAAAATCTTTGCTCAAACAAAGGGTTTTAAGCATGGCAGAAAAAATCTAGTTAAAGTTGCCAAACAAGCCCTAACCAGAGCTGGTCAGAATGCTTACAGGGGGAGAAAGCTTAAAAAAAGAACTTTCAGAGCGTTGTGGATTGTGAGAATAAACGCAAAATGTCAAGAATATGGGGTGAAATATAGCCGATTGATCAAGGCTCTCAAAGACGCTGATCGACAGATTAATCGAAAGGTTCTATCACAGGTCGCCCGCACAGATTCAAACACGTTTGAGCAGCTTCTCAAGGACCTAAAACTTAAGAGTTAGGCTCGCTTCGTAATTTTTTAAAGAAGAAGAGCCAAAAAAGAACTATTAGTGTTCCCGCCGTAATTGAAAAGTCGGCCACGTTAAAGGTTGGTATGAGACCCGTATGGATAAAGTCAATAACGCTGTGATGAATTAGTCTATCTATCAAGTTTCCAATACCTCCACCGATAATTAAGCTCAATCCGAAATAATATCTTTTTTCGATTTTACCCAAAGCCAAAATGGTAGTTAGGATTAAAATCACAAGCAACATCAAGTAAGCTTCTAGCCCTTTCGCGCTCACATCAAAAGCCATAGATCCGTTAGAAGTTAAGGCTTGAAAAGATGATCTTAGGACTAGATACTTGCTGACCTGGTCCAATACAATAACTGACAACGCGCTGAAAACGTATTTCACTTGGCGTGCGTCACGCACGTTCTGGCCGCAGGATAGGCCTTTAATCTTCCTGTTTCAATTTCCTGATTACAGACCTCGCATCGGCCATATTCTTTGTTTTCTATCAATTTCAAAGCCCTACTCAGTTCGGATAGCTCTCTCTGTGCATTCTTTTTTAAGGCAATGCCTTCTTCAAATGCTTCAAACTCCTGCACATTTTCATCATCAGACGATCCAAGCTCTGAAAAACCGCCGTTGGGTTTAAGCCCCCCCCTTAGTTGTTCTATTCTTGCTTGGATCAACTTTTTTTGTGAACCCAAAAAACTCTCAGTAATCATATAACCTCCAAAAATCATTGTATCGGCAGTGTTTATATTGTCAACAATTTATGATAGTCTAACGTGGCCAGCGTGGGTAAGGGTTAATATATCACGCGCGTCCATAGCTCAGCTGGTTAGAGCGTCGCGTTCACATCGCGAAGGTCAGTGGTTCGAGTCCACTTGGACGCACCAAGGCTTATGCAGATTATCAGAAAATTAAAACAGAACTAAATAATTGATATAATCACCACATGGAAGAAGAAGTTAACCAGAGCAAAAACGAAGAAGAAATAATATCTCCTGTAGACGATCAAAAAAAGAACGTTATTTGGGACATCTTGGTTGGTGTTTTTGACTTTGTCAAAACTGTCGCTACGATTGTGATTTTAGCTATCATCATACGTGTTTTTGTTATTCAGCCGTATATTGTCGAAGGACAATCGATGGAGCAGAGTTTTCACAACAACGACTATTTGATCACAGAAAAAATTTCCTACAAAATCAGGGAGCCGAAACGAGGCGAAGTGATTATTTTTCACCCCCCAGACAATCCAAGCGTAAACTACATCAAAAGGGTGGTTGGCTTACCGAATGATAAAATCGAGGTAAGAGCTGGTGGGGTCTACGTCAACGACAAAAAAATTTATGAACCATATTTAACCTCAAACGAAGAAACCCTGAACTCGCAGAAGAACGATTATGTGATCGTTCTTAGGGACGACGAATATTTTGTCTTCGGTGACAATCGCAATCATTCACGAGATTCACGCGAGATCGGGGCAATTCCGAAAGAAAATGTCGTTAGCCGAGTTTGGTTTAGACTACTGCCTATCAACAAATTAAAAGCATTTGCCGCAGTTTCATACAGTAACCTCAACTAGCCGGAAGTTCTACAGCTCGTGGACTATTTCGCGCACTAAGAGGTTCAGATTTTGTCCCGTCTTGGCCGAGACGGCAATCGTTTTTTGTTTATTTAGAAACGGAAAGCGAAATAAATTTTCGATCTCGTCGGTTATCTGTTTTTTTAAAAGATCAATTTTATTTAAAACAACAATAATTTTCTTCCCATTATTGAGCGCCAGTTCGCAAAGATGAGCATCTTGTCTCGTGAGACCCTGGGCACCATCCATTACGAGTAAAACTAAATCCGCTGCCACGATTGAATCGATTGAGCGATAGATGCTAAATTTTTCAATTCCAGGAGCGATCTTACCCCGTCTTCTAAACCCGGCCGTATCAATAATCTCAAAGCTTTTAGCCTCACTTCCGCCGAGATTAACTTCAACTTTAATCGCGTCTCTAGTCGTGCCAGCAATATCACTAACAATCGCAATTTCATCATCGCAAAGAGCGTTAAACAAACTTGATTTACCAACATTCGGCCGGCCGATAATGGCGACTTTCTTAATCTTGTTTTCTTCGAGTTTAATTTCCTTAAAATCACGCGTTAGAGAGTCGAGAAGTATCCCCATCCTACGCCCAACAGCCGCTGAAACGTAAACAATCTCATCAAAACCAAGTTTTGAAAATTCAGTATTTTTTCTCTCCCATTCCAGCGAATCCGCTTTGTTGCAAACCAAAATGATTCTTTTATCAAACCGACGAGCAATTTTGGCGATCTGCTCATCTTCTGGCGCAAGACCTCTTTTAATGTCAACAACCAGCATGACCGCATCCGATTCTTTGATGCTTTGCTCTATTTGAATTTGAGCCTTTTTTTCAATTTCTGCTTCTTCAAAGCCATAGAAATCAACTATCAACCCCGCCGTGTCTAAAAGAACAAACGGTTTGTTATTCCATGTTGTAAGCTGCGCTACCCTGTCTCTGGTAGTACCCGCCGTAGCATCAACAATCGATAATCTTTTACCGATTATTTTATTAAAAAGCGTTGACTTGCCAACATTCGGTCGGCCGATTACGGAAACAACTGGAATTTTTGTCATAATTATTATTTTTTTACAAAGGAGAAATCTAACATATTGCAAATAATTAATCAACCATTACAATATACTTTGTTTTGAATATTTAAAAAAACTTGAAAGGAGGCGCATGGCAAAATACATATTCGTAGTCGGTGGAGTAATGTCGTCAGTCGGTAAAGGAGTTGCCAGTGCTTCAATCGCCGCCTTGTTGAAAAGTAAGGGCTACTTGGTCGGGGCCATCAAGGCCGATCCATATATTAATGTTGACGCCGGAACTATGAATCCGGTCGAGCATGGCGAGGTCTTTGTGACCGAAGACGCCGATGAGTGCGACCAAGATATCGGCAATTACGAAAGATTTTTAGATCAGAACGTGACCAGCGAGCATTATATGACCACCGGAAGAGTGTATCTTTCGGTTATTGAGCGTGAGAGAAATCTCGAGTACTCAGGCAAATGTGTCGAGGTTGTCCCACACATACCCCAAGAGATTATCAGGAGGATCGAATACGCAACAAAAAAGAATAAGTATGATATCACCGTCGTAGAAATTGGCGGGACCGTCGGAGAATATCAAAATATCTTATTCCTGGAAGCCGCCAGGATGATGAAAATGAAGGCTCCAAATGACGTTGTGTTTGTTTTGGTCAGTTATTTGCCCATTCCGTCGGCTGTGGGTGAAATGAAAACAAAGCCCACCCAATATGCTGCACGAACCTTGAATGGCGCCGGAATTCAAGCTGATTTCATCGTTTGCCGTTCGCAAAAAGAAATTGACGCCCCAAGACGCGAGAAATTAGCCACTTTCTGCGCCGTAGAACCAGAAAACGCCATTTCTTCGCCTGATTTGGATTCTATCTATAAAGTTCCGCTTATTTTTGCAAAACAAAAATTTGCTGAAAAGATACTAAAAAGGCTAAAACTTAAAAACAAAAAAGCTAATTTTTCAACGTGGAAGAAAATCGCTAGCAGTATCGGAAAAGGCAAAAAAGAAGTAAAAATTGCCATTGTGGGCAAATATTTCGGCACCGGTGATTTTGTTTTGGCTGACTCATATATTTCGGTTATTGAATCGGTTAAGATTGCGGCTTGGCATCAAAATCTCAATGTAAAAATGGATTGGGTCGACAGCGAACAATTCGAAAAAGACCCGAAGCAAATCAAAAAACTCAGCCAATACAGCGGAGTAATAGTCCCTGGAGGCTTTGGTTCGCGCGGCATAGAAGGCATTGTGGCGACCGCCAAATATTGCCGCGAAAATAATATCCCCTACTTTGGACTCTGTTACGGCATGCAAATCGCTGTAATTGAGTTTGCTCGAAATGTTGCTAAGCTCAAAAACGCCAATACGCAAGAGATCAATCCAAAAACGCCGCATCCGGTGATACATGTCATGGAAGACCAAAAGGCCAAGCTAAAAGACAAAAGTTATGGCGGAACAATGAGACTAGGTGCTTATAGTTGCACTTTGTCCGATAAGACAATTTCAGCCAAAGCCTACGGCAAGAAAACCATTGATGAACGCCATCGCCACCGATACGAGTTTAATAACAAATATAAAAACCAACTCGAGAAATTGGGCATGGTTATCGCCGGAGTTAACAAAGAAAAAAACTTAGTCGAAATTATCGAGCTCAAGAATCATCCGTTTTTTGTCGGAGTTCAATTTCACCCCGAATTCAAATCAAGGTTTTTAAGCCCCCACCCCCTGTTTAAAGCGTTCATCGAGGCCGCTCAATCCACCAAGAGGAGTTAATCATGTCATTTGGCGACATATCTCTAATTAAGCACAAAAAGCTTCGCGGCAAGATTTCAATTCGACCTAATGTCCGCATTAAATCCATTGGCGATCTTGCAACATTTTATACCCCAGGCGTGGCGGCCGTTTCGACAAAGATCGCCCAAAAAACATGTAGGGTTTGGGATTATACAATGCGCGCCAACACAGTTGCCGTGATCTCTGACGGCTCAGCCGTGTTGGGTCTTGGCAATATCGGGCCCGAAGCGGCGCAGCCGGTGATGGCCGGAAAAGCCCTGCTTTTCAAGGAATTTGCCGATATTGATGCTTTTCCGATTTGTCTTGATACCCAAAAACCATCCGAGATTATCGCAATCTGTAAGGCTATCGCACCGTCCTTTGGCGGAATTAACCTCGAAGATATATCCGCACCACGATGTTTTGAAATAGAAAGAAAATTACAAAACCTCGGTATTCCAGTCATGCATGATGACCAACATGGCACAGCGGTAGTCGTGTTGGCCGGGCTTATCAATGCCACAAAAGTAATCGGCAAAAAACTCGAAGACTGTACCGTTGTCGTCAATGGGCTGGGCGCCGCCGGCACGGCAACAGCACTGATGATTAGCGATTATACGAGTGATAAAGTTAAAATGCACCTAATCGATGTTAACGGATTGGTCTGTTCGAGGAGCAATTTAAACTCACATAAAAAACATGTTTGCTCCGTTGTGAATGCCAGCAAAATGCGCGGCAAACTTAAGGAGGCCATCGCGAAAGCAGACATTTTTGTCGGTCTTTCCGCACCAAACATTCTCACTACCGAGATGGTTAAGTCAATGAATACGGATGCGATTGTTTTTGCCATGGCGAACCCAACGCCTGAAATTGACCCAGAAGACGCAAAAAAAGGCGGCGCGAGAATAGTTGCTACCGGCAGATCAGACTATCCAAATCAAGCCAATAACGTTCTTGCTTTTCCAGGAATTTTCAGAGGTGCCCTTGACGCTCGAGCCACAAAAATCACAAAAAAAATGAAGCTGGCGGCGGCAGAAGCATTGGCAAGTTCAGTTGAGAACCCGTCAGTAAATAAAATTCTCCCCAGTCCTCTAGAAAAAACGGTTGTCGAAAAAATCGCCCAGGCGGTGAAGGCTGCCGCAATTCGAGAGGGTGTCATAAGGCCGGTTTGCAAATGAACTATAACCGAGTATTGAGAAACGGTGATCTTTCAGATATTATTTAGCTCGTGCTCCGGGATCGTCTAATGGCAGGACAAGGGCCTTTGAAGCCCTCGATCTTGGTTCGAATCCAAGTCCCGGAACCACCATAGTAAGCCTGCTTAAATATCCTTAGGCAAGCTCGGGATTAACTAAGACCCATGTCCAAATCAATAAAATCATTTCTAAATAACAATATCCACTGGAAGCGCATATCTAGGAAAACACTCTTCGAGAATTCACGAATAACTCTTATTGAAGATGAAGTAGAGTTGCCAAGCGGCAACAAGGTACCATATTTGCTTTTCGGCTTAGGCACAAAGAGTGTCACCGTGATTTGCATCCGCGACAAAAAAGTACTCTTGCAGCAAGAATACTCCTATCCGCCAGACAAAATGCTCTACCAATTTCCTGGCGGTAAGGTAGAAGCTAATGAGCTACCAATTGATGCCGCAAGAAGAGAGCTGATTGAAGAATCAAAACTAAGTCCAAATAGCATACACGAACTTGGCTGGTATTATATTAATAATCGTCGATCCGATGCCAAGATGCACGTCATGATAGTCGAGGGATTCAAGAAAAATAACTCCCTAATCGGGGATTCAGAAGAGGATATTACCTCTCGCTGGATATCAGTAGTCAAATTTGAAGAGATGATTGCCAGAGGCCAGATAGTCAACCCCCATGCTTTAGCCGCATGGACAATGTTTAAGAGTAAAAGTTAAATCAGAATCGTATTTAACCTCGACTAATGTAAAAAAATTATCTTACAAAGATAAAGCAACCCTGAGTTTGGTCACATGAATGTGCTCCTTAAGACAAGAACAATGGTTTTTGGGACAAGATTTTACCAATATTAATTATCTAAACAAAAAGCGCCGGTGATTTGGATAAGATAGCAACAATCATTGGGCCTAAAGCCTCCTCGATAAACCCTCAAAAAAACGGCCTGGGCATTTTAAACGCGGGCGCCAGCCGTATCATCAAATACCTCTTTTTAGATGTAATTGCTTAATTGCAAGGAGTTATGTATCGTTTTGGCAGTTTGGAGTTCATTCAAAACCAGGGAGGGGGCAGTAGATGAAAAAGCTACTGGTGTTCGTTGGCGAGAGCGGCAGCGGCAAGACAACTATTGTCGCGGAACTGGTCAAAAGGTACCCCGCCAGATTCAGAAAAGTGGTAACCCGCACAAGTAGACCGATGAGACCTGGAGAAGTAGATGGGGAGGATTATCACTTTCTTCCCGTAGAATACTTCCACCACAACCAGGATCTCGTGCTTGTGAAGAGAACCACCCTTGGTGATTACTACGGCACAAGGAAAACGGATCTGTATCCAGACACTTGCCATCTGCTTCTGACCTCCGGATTAACCGGTATCCCAATACTGGTTGATCTTGGGTTCGGGAACATTGTCGTTGTGCATATCTCTATCAGTAAGGAGTTGAAAATAGCGCAAATGCGCCAGCGAGGCGATACGGAGGAAATGATCCTCGATCACCTGGAGTCGGATGCTGCTACAACGGTAGACGTCAGTCTCGGAGAAGTTCCCGTCATTAACCTCGACGCAAAACAGACAATTGACGAAAAGGTCGAGGCTATTTTAGGGCGTGTTGTTGACTGATGTCTATCAGCACGCCTTTTTTCTTAGTAAGTTTTTTGAAGGAATTGTTCGCATTATTTATATAATCAATCCCTAGTCTGGAGTTTTTTTGATATGTGAATACTCCTTGTAATAGGTTGGTGTATATCGAGGATATATAAAAATAATTCAGATCTTTTTCCGATAGATTATTTTTAATAAAAAAAAGTCTAATTAGTTTTTCCTTGGTGCACGAAAAAACGATTCTTGGATCATCAATAAATTGTATCCAGTTGTCAAATTGAGTGCCAATCCTTATGGTTGAAAAATCAATCATAACAATCTGATTATTTTGATCTCTGAATATATTTTCAACCGACCTGTCTGTAACAATCACCCTTTTGTTTATTGCTTCTACATCATTAAGATAATGATTTAAAAAATTTAATGAGTTTTTAATAATAAAATCAGGGGCAAAATTTTGTAAGAAATTTAGTAGCTTATTCTCAAAATTAATTTCTCGACACATATCAAATGTAATTGACGGTAATTGGAGCGATCGCAAGTTGTCTCGCAAAATCGATTCATGCGATTGGATTATATTCAATATTAATTCAGCTTCTCGCATATTTAAACTATGATCGTTTATACACCTTCCCTTAATGACCTCCATTAAAATATAGGGAGGATCGTGTTCGTCTGAAAAATTAGCGGCCATCACTCTTGGACAAAGTATACTATTCGCTCGAAGTATATTTAGGACATTAGACTCTACCCTCAGTCTGCCTCCTCCTTTTTGCTCGATGGAATACTTTAGGCAAATATCGCCAAGAAAATTCTTTTCCTTGCCATAAAAATTAATCAAACATATTTGATTGTTATATCCAGATAGCTCTGACTTTATAGTGAAGTTCTGTAATATTTCTTCAATTTTATTGTCTTCAATACGCAGACGTGAGCATATTTCACTGTTCAGGTTCCGCAGTATACTAACAATTATTTTATCTATAGACTCTGTCTTCCCTGCCTTCCTGATAGAAGGCATCTTGCAGGATGGACGTTCTTTCATGTCTGATTATTCTCAAGCATAGACCTCAAAATTTTTGTAGCAACAACAACATCGGTATTAAGTGATTGTTTGACTGAATTCATAAGTGAGAAATTCCTATGAATTTTTTCATCATTCTCAATCAGAACAATTAACGAATCAGGATATAATATTTTTGCAATCTCAGCATTTTTTCTCGGATAGTCATTTTTTGATTTTGAGATATGTATTTTTTCCTCAGAAAGTTTTCTAGTCGAGTTTTTAAAAATCTCATAGTCACTATTCTCTTCCGAGAAAAGATCTTCTGACATTAAAATTATCTTCGGTTGTCTTATGTCACGAAACTTAATGCCTCCTAATATGTCCATTTCAACATCTTCATCGGATAGATATCTGTGTTTTTTAAGCAAATAATTTTGCCAAAAGTATCGAACGGCTTTCCTGACATTAGTAACCCCTCCCGTTTTGTTGATCTGAATTGACTTTTCTTTGCCCAAATACCATTCGTCAGCATTAAAGTATGGGAAATTAGTCTTCGACCATAATTCAATGAATTTTGAGAAGGTAGCATATCCTTTTAGTCTCGGGTATTTTTTTATATTCCAGCCCTCAAGGTATCTCACGCACTCCGTTAATGTACGGGGTGTGCCAAAATATTCAATTTTATGAAAATCAAGAAATAATTTGAGTTCTTTTTCTAGATATATTTCTATACATGCTATCCTCCCGTACTCATCTGCTATTTTTTTGTTGAAAGTCGTCAAACTTTTATTCTCGACGATCTCACGAAAGTTTAGATAATTGTAATAAGCGGCTATGGATAAAGCATGCTTGCCTTTGTTTAAATACCAAGTTTGAGGAACCTCTAATCCGATTGATTTATCATCGTCGAGACAAAGATCTAGTGATTCTGGATTGTATCCGTTTTCTGTGAAAAATCTTTCGAATATTCTATAATTAGTATCACCAAAAGTCAGAATATTTTTTGCCTCTAAAAAAATCAAATTATCGCAATAATCGTCGAGATTATAATCGTCTTTTTCGACAACGACTTTCGCTATGTTTTTATCGATACTCTTGGTTCTCATAGGTTTCTAACAATTCAAGCGCTCTTCTAATTACTACCCTTTTAAATTCTTTGTTTTCAATATACCTTTCAAAATCGCTCGGCCGGATCCAAGATATTTTATCGACATTACCAGCCGGATCCTCTTTAAAATCTCCCAGCGGAACAACATCACACATATACTGAAGTCTGTAGTGACGGATATCACCAAGAGGTCCGATAACCTTCTGATAAGCGATAGGGCGATAATCAACAACCTTGCAATTTGTCTCTTCTAAAATTTCTCTTTTTAAAGTTTCCTCAATAGATTCTCCCTCATCGCGAGTACCGCCTGGTATACTCCAGATATCCCATTCGGGGTGATTTACTAAAAGCATCTTGCCATTGTTAATACACACTGCATGAGCCTTTAGCTTTAACTCGTCTGGAATATCATCGAAGTGATTTACATCAACATGGCACACACTGCACCGTTCTCCGTTATGGTTAATTGCCTTTTTGAATAGTTTCATGTCTCCCTTTAAAAATTCGGGCTTCTCCCGAATAATTTTTAACATTAAATTGAAATATTTCTTTACAGTAGGAGAAACCGATATTCTCTTTTTGTTTTTACTAACAATCATACTAAGCGTTATGTTGTGACTTCTCCATCCATGTCCGTCATCCAAATAAATTGACATAATGGGTAAAAGTTTGTCAATTGCAAATACAAACTTACTTTCATCGTCTGTCTTTTCCTTATAATTTTTTATCCATATATGCAGATCAGCAAAATTCGGAAATTCTTTTTCGAGCTGTAAGGCAGCATTATTTTCTCTGTTCTCTTTAGTATTTATATAAGTATGATCTGATGTATATAAAGGCGTGTCATCTGCGTACACTTCAACCAAATCATGTACGAGAGCGTATTTTAAAATTTTATTTATATCTAAACTATTGTTCTCAATAGTGGCAATATACCAAGAAATAACGGTTAACTGATAGCTATGCTCGGCATCATTCTCCAATTTCGACCCCTGAGATAAAGGGATGTCTCTCTCTATTTGCCTAAAAGAATTAGTAAGAGCCACAAGATCTAAAATCTTTTTGAGATTTTTCATTTCTAAAAACAATACATAATTCTTTATGATTGAGCAATTACGCCAAGGGAAGAGAACGTGCGATGATACGGCAAGAATTGGCACGTAAGACACTCGAGGTCATTTTTAAACAATTCTTCAAAATATCTTTAGACCAATTTTGAATAAATTCGCTCGATGTAGTCCTTGAGCATTCTTCCGGCAGAAAACTTTTCTATAGCCAGATTCCTCGAGTCAGCCATCTTCTGCTTCCAAAGCGGCGTAATTTCGCCGCTATCATAATAATCAGGGATAATTTGCTTTTCTAAAATATCGTAAATATTTGTTTTAATCTTAATATCATCAATTTGCCAGCCAATTTTATTTAGATCTGCTTCATAAAGCCAGCCATCTTTGGTCGAAAAGTTAAGAGCACCATTTAATGCTGCTTTCATGCCGCTTGTGCCACAAGCCTCAAAACCCACAACCGGAGTATTCAGCCAAATATCGGCCCCAGATGTTAACTCTCCGGATAAGCCTGTGTTGTAATCATCCAAGAAAACAAGCCGGCCACGCAATTCCTTGAGCGCATACTTTTTGATCGCATTAACCGCGGCAATCCCCTCCTCGTCCTCACTGTGATAAAGCCCAGAAAACAAAATATTAACCGGTTTAGTTCGAGACAGACAAATTTCTTTGATCCTCTTGAGATCAGAAAAGATCGCCAAAGGCCTTTTATAACCGACCACTCGCCTTGCCCAAACGATCAACAGCTCGTCTTCTTTCCACCTAAGACGTAACTTTTTGTTAATCGACTCGAGTAAAGCTTTTTTGTTTTTCTGATGAGTGCGGTAAAGATTTTCCTGATTTTTAATCTTATCCCAGCTTGGAATATGAATACCATTAGTGACATTTACCATCGGATGATTCGGCCAAACCGCATTAGCTTTTATCGAATGAAGTTCGCTAACCGCATTGATTCCCCCCGCTGATCTTAGCGATAGCATTGTCATCGAGAAAACATCGGAATTTTTGACTATTCCTAGAGAGACCAGATCTCCTACCGGCACCTGAATCTGCACGGCATATTTTTCCAGCAACAGAGAGACAAGATCGTTAACAAAATTATCGTGTCCAGCGGCTACAAGCGTGTGATTGGTAAAAACAATGTTTTTTCTGGCCACCTGATGAGCCTCCTCGAAGGTCACGCCGAGAGTCCGCATAATGTTAGCGGCTACTTCAAGTGACAGAAATGCCGAATGACCCTCGTTCATGTGGTAAATACTCGGCTGAATACCGAGTTTTTGAAGCAAGCGATACCCGCCGATCCCCAAAACCAATTCCTGCTTTAGGCGGGTCTGAAAATCCGCATCATACAGGTTCTCGACAATCTGTCTGTCCTCTGGAGCATTTTGACTGATATTTGTGTCCAAAAGATATACTGGCACCGTCCCCTTATCATAAAGCCAAGCAATGGCGCTCACCTCACGACCCTGGATCGGCACGCTGATCGTTATTGGCTGGCCAGCGTTATCTTTGGCCTGCTTGAAACCAAGGTTGACCGGGTTATTGATATGATCCAGTTGTTTGCGCGAGAAAAACTTCTGGCGGGTGTATCCGCGATGATAATAAAGCCCGACGGCCACCATCGGCAGTTTTTGATCATGCGCTTCACGCACAAGATCAGCCGCCAAGATACCGAGTCCGCCAGCATAAGTCGGCATGTCTGCTTCGAGAGCATACTCGGCACAAAAATAGGCTATGGGATGTGAAACAAGAGTTTTATAAAGATGTGTGCGCGAGAATGTTTTAAACCACGTTTCGTGTTGGCTCATAATGTTATGATAACAATCCGTGGCCAAAGTTGGAAGCTAGGCATATTATCATTAAAAAGCCCTCCTGCCCTTTACAAACCGAGTGTTTTATGGTATATTTCCTTGTTTTGGTCAAACGTATGTGGAACCCAACCACTTCGCTTGGCCGAAAGGAGGGAGATTCTCTTTAGGGAGGGTTGAACTCACAGCTTCGCCGAAAGGTAAAGCCACGGCCAGGATATTTGTTCCTTGATAGTCGGTTGACTGGTGCGGCCTGCGTTAGCAGGCCGTCCAGCAACCATGCGGTTTCGGTTCGGTCGGGGGCAACCTGCCCCCACGGAGGCACGCAATGGGTTCTAAAGAGTTCTGGGGAAGTCTTACCATTTTCATCCTCCTCTTCGGGGGAATCTACATGTGGGCAACCAGAGCCACCGCTCGCGACGATGCCGCGGCGGAAGCTCTCTTCTCCTCCCCCTACCCCACCGACTCTCAGAACAGGGTCGTCAACGAGGCGGGCACCAAACCTGGGGTTCGCGTAGGGAATACCTCCATTGGCCCCAGCGGAGCCTTGGCGGTTCCAATGCACGTCGACAAGGACAGGGAGTACCATCACAGTGAGCTCCTGATCGTCCGCCCCGACGGGCGGGCAGTCAGAGTCCCCGGGATCTGCTCCCCGGCCAGCTGGGGGGCGAACGGGTACAGTCTTGTCGCGCACACCGATGCGCACCAGCTGGTGCGCATCAAGATCGACCGAGAGACCAACCGTGCATCGGTCACGCAGCTTGGCGTCAAGGGGTTATTCCCTGAGATGTCAGACTGCGGGCTCATCGCCTACCGTGACCCGGAAACGGGTCACGTAAAGGTACTGATCGAGGGGACCTCCAAATACGTCTTCCAAGACCCGGAGACGGGCCAAACGAAGACACTTGGGGGTGAGCCGAGACGAGTAATTGACGTCTCGGAGGCTCTCCACGTGATCGACGGCGACGTCGATCACCTCGGCTGGGACGCATCGCCGTCTGGCCACCTCAACGTGGACATCCGGACCCCCAGGGGGGAAGTGGTACACTACACCTACCTCCCGTGGGGGGAACGGCCGCCCGACTGACGGCCGCAGTCACAATGAACTACCGCCAGCCTGAGGGCAGGCGGTATCTATCTTGCCGGCAGTAAGCCGGCTGAAGGTCTTTTATCACTCTAAGACCATAGTGTGGGCTGCGGGGTTTGGTTGTGGCTTGATTGATGTTT
>Ga0247841_10001218_pt1 | contig 60026 bp, 38 predicted proteins | sample LaCruzMarch2015__2_FD_192410 | JGI IMG/M metagenome (GOLD analysis project Ga0247841, IMG submission 192410) | Freshwater microbial communities from meromictic Lake La Cruz, Castile-La Mancha, Spain - LaCruzMarch2015_18m | ecosystem: Environmental > Aquatic > Freshwater > Lake | place: Spain...
AAATTAAAACTTATCTGACCGAAGCCTGACTTTACAAACATAAGAACTCAAAAGTAAAAAATTTAACCGCAGAGAGCCGCTAAGAAAAACCACAGAGGATCGCAAAGCATTAAAATACAGCAGAATATCTCTGCGCAACTTTGCGCCTTCTTTGCGTTTCTCGGCGGTAAAAAGACTTTTGATACAGCCACTTTTCATCAGACCCTATTTAGAATAACTTACTTAAATTTAACTAATTGATACATGTGGAACCCGCCATATTGATGTTTGATCCATGGGTTATCACCCTCGTTTATTAAGATTTAGCCACTTTAATATTGTAACTCTAAATTCGCATTATTACTTAATAGATACAAAAATATTATTTTACAACTTTTACGTTTTTGCAGTCTTTTTCCTTTACAATTTTAGTATTTGATATTTTTGAATTTAATACCGGATTTATAATGGTAATATTTTTAGCATCTTCCAACATAAAAACAGGACGATAATCTGTTCCTTCTACCTGTAATTGTATATTGGTGAATTGAATATTCTTAGCATGTCGTAAATAAAAGGCCGAAGCTGGTAAAACTTGTCCATACATATCTGATTCAGGATATGAGTTCACTTCGGGAACCACCTGAAGGGTATCCTGAGCCAATCCCTGACTTCTGTTAATTAGCCGGATGTTGTCAAACACCAGGTTTTCTATATCGTAGCCAGGAATTCCTGTAATGGAAGATGTAATGCGACTTGAAGATACTGCAGTTATATTTGAAATCATGACATTCTTTACTTTGCCTACTGACGGCTCGTCTGCATCGGGTTTATATTTTCGTCCCCGGTTGCCCAGATTGATAAATATTGGACAAGATATCTCTGAAACCACGATATTACTGATATTGACATTTTCCAGGGTTCCACCATCAACTATCATTAGTGCTATGGCAGTATACCCAACCGGGTCATTGTACTTGAAATCAACATTAGTTACAGGGCTGATAGCAATATTGTTTATGCTAATATTTTGAAATCCACCCGTTGTTTCGGTTCCCAGTTTAACGGCACTGCTAAACGTATGAAGAATACAATTGGATATCACCACATTCTGGCACGATCGGAGTCCGGTAGCTTTTAAAACGATCGCATCATCAGCGCTTGAAACAATGCAATCAGAGATAGTTACATCGTGACATCCATCAATATCAATTCCATCATTGTTTACATTACAAAAATTAAACACCCTGATACCCTTAATTTGCAAGTTATCGCATCCCAGGTAATGTTGCATCCATGCTGCCGAATTTTTCAGGTCTATTCCTTCTATGCGTATATTTTTACAGGAAATCATTTGTATCAAATGCGGACGAGTAATTCCTGCATCAGACTCTCCGTCAATTGTTTGTTGAACCTTAAATCCAGCACCCTGCCCATCGATCATCCCTTCTCCGATAATTGAAATATTCTCCTGATTTTCAGAATATATAAGCTGACATGTTTGTTTATTTGTTCTTAAAGCCTCGTACTTTGGAATGTTTTGGATATAATCATCCGGATTAGAACTTCCTAATAACACAGCTCCAATTTCGAGTTTCAGCGTGGTGTTACTTTTTAAAATAATTGTTCCTGTAATGAAACGACCTGCCGGAACGATAACCATTCCACCGCCACTGGCAGAACAATTATCAATTGCCTTCTGTATTACTTTTGTTGAAAGGGTTTTCCCGTCAGGCTTTGCTCCAAGCTCAAGAATGTTTAAGTTCGAACTAAATGCCTGAATAACTGATAACTGAATAAATAGTAATAACGTACAACGGTTAATTAATATTTTGAACTGTCTTTTCATATTACATAAGATTAAATTAATTTTCATTTCGATTTTGGCACAAAAGGCTTTCTTTTTAATACTTTACTTATGCCGGCCAGAACGATTGCATTAGTTGGCAGAGGTGAGAACGGCACTTTCATTCCGAACTCATACTTGTTAGCCTGATAGTTGGTAGTTCCATATAAATTCACTTCCTTGATAACTTTCCCGAAACGTTTATTAACCCATTCATAAGCATAGAAAGTGACCGGATTGTTTTTCATATCAACAGAACAATTAACCGGACTGGCTGCATAACAATACTCTGGATATCCCCTACCTGTTATCGGAGGGGCATCGAAGCGCCAACAAAGGATGTTTACCGCATATTGCACCGGTATAATTTCCTTATACCCATCTTCATAAACAACCTCATACCACCCCAAAAGATCGGCAGAGTCGAAATAGTCGGGTATATTATAATCAGCATACTTATTTTCGGCAGGTTTGGCGCTGGCATGAAGAAATATAAGACTGCTAACATCATCATTGATCGGAATACTATTTGATTTTGTTGAAAGGGTATTTTCACCAACTCCCTGCACTCCAACGGCAATAAGGCTTTTATCAGATATCGTTGCCGGGGAAGGCAGATTAAATGTGACGGAGCGGTTTTTTACTTCTCCTGAAATTAAATTACTTAAATCTTTCGTCAGTACTTTGGTATCCCGGGAGAAATTAAAAGCCGGCGAAATATCAATTGGTACGATAGGGTCACCATCTTCGCTGGGAATTCGCAGACCACGAAAATCTGCATAAACAGAGGGGATTAAACTCCTGACTGTTTCAGACGCATCGGTATCGCTTAAAGTATGTTTCGACCATAGCAAATTAGCACAGGCAAGAAATGCAACGGTAAAATCCTTACCAAAATTAAATTCGTTTGTTGCAGCCCATGATGAGGGGGCACCTCCAATCACGTCCAGACCCTCTCTTCGAGTATCCCAGTTGGGCATCGCACGGTAACTGATTGACTTCATATTCCCATAAATTTGTTTAAAGCCAAACTTTTGTATTTCCATATCTCTTGTGGGGTCATGCCAAAACCAGTTAAATATCAAAATATCTTTGGGAATGGAATCTCTCACAACTTCCGGCCGGACACCGCCAGGCGTTTGATACTTTACACCCGTTGAAGAAACGTGATCCTGGTATAAAGTATCACGGAGACTTTCCAGTAAATAATCACCCCACATGGCAATTTTAATCCCTTTTTTAGCAAAATAATTATGAATCTTGATTACATCGCCAGCAAACAACATCGAATAATCTTTCCCCTTGCAAAGCGGACACGAGCCAACTGGCGCTCCCCACCATTCATCATGACCGATATGAACCATTTTCGGTTGAATGACATCCAGATATTCATCATAAACGTCAAACATAAGCTTATAACTATCGGGATTGGATGGACAATAAGTATCCGGCCAAACATCTCCCTGATATTCTGCAAGTTCAGGATGTCTTGTTAATAAATAATAGCCATGGGTAAGCGATGGAATTTCGGGAATTACCTCAATGAAATTATTGGTTGCATTGTTAACGATACCTCTGATCTCCTCTTTTTCAAGAATATACCCATCGCCGGCATCATGATGGGTTGAGTTTTTATTTTCACCATATAGACCTTCAGTTGCATTTATTCGTGAATATTGCATATATTTCGAAAATTCAATCCACCCGGCGTTAACCTCAGGATGATTGTCGAGCCTCATACAATTGACTTCCATAATCAGTTTATTGTATTTATACAATGCCATAAAATCTTTTATAAACCGACTAAAGAAAGCCAGGTTTTCAGGTCCTGGAACAAAAAGTCTGATTCCACGGAAGGGTAAATTGGGCCAGTCCCTCACTTTTAAACCTTGTACTGTTTTTCCCTTACTGTTCATCAATAATTGGCGAAGGCTCTGCATTCCGTAAAATACACCGGAATCATCCCAGCCACCAATCACAATTGCTTTGTTATCCACCTGCAAAATATACCCTTCCGTACCCGGACTTTTCTGATTAATTGACAGATTATTTTCCGTACAATAATTTTTTATCAGTGGATTGGTGATTGTACCCATTACGATAACTTTCCTGTCTTTTGGTATTTTTGACAGCGTTTCAATTTTCAAAGCCACACCATATTTTGAACTAAGTTGTCCAACAAGCAAACGGGCAAGTGAAAGATCCTTTTCTGAAACATTCTCAGGAACAATAATCGTAACCTTTTCATCTAATGTAAATACATCCTGAATTACCTGCATTTCCTGTGGAACGGGAAATATTATTGGCTTTTCTGTTGCTATACCTTTGAATGAAATTGAAAAGAGGTACAGGAAAATTGTACAAAACAGAATGAATTGCTTTAAGTTGATAGTTTTTTCCATAATTTGTTGAATATTAATTAATAATGTAACAATCTGATTTTTATTTCGATTTTGGCACAAAAGGTTTTCTTTTTAATACTTTACTTATACCGGCCAGAATGATTGCGTTGCCAGGCATTGGATCGAATAAAACATTCATTCCGTACCAATATCTTGTAGACTGGAAGTTAGTTGATCCATATAAATTTACTTCCCTGATAACTTTCCCATAGCGTTTATTAACCCATTCATAGGCATAGAAAGTAACCGGATTGTTTTTCAAATCAACTGAACAATTAACCGCATTGGCGGCATAACAAAACACAGGATTTTTCCAATAAGTGTCCAAAGGAGGATTGGCGCTCCAGCTAAGTATATTTACACCATATTGAACAGGTATAATTTCCTTATAACCATCTTCGTAAATTACTTCATACCACCCCAAAAGGTCTGCGGAGTCGAAATAGTCAGGTATATTATAGTCAGCACACTTATTTTCGGCATATCTGGCGCTTGCATGAAGAAATATAAGACTGCTAACGTCATCATTAATTTGTATACTATTTGATTTTGTGGTAAGTATATTCTCTCCAACTCCCTGTGTGCCAACTGCGATAAGACATTTATCTGTTTTTATCGCAGGCGCTGGAAGGTTAAACACAACTGAATTGCTTTTTACCTCACCTGAAATTAATTTACTTAAATCTTTCGTAAGTACTTTAGTTTCTTTAGAAAAATTATAGGCCGGTGAAATATCAATTGGTACAATAGGGTCACCATCTTTACTCGGAACCCGCAATCCACTAAAACTTGCATGAACGGAGGATAATAAACCCCTGACGGCTTCAGCCATATCAGTCTCGCTTAAAGTATGTTTCGACCATAACATATTAGAACAGGCAATATATAAGCCAGCGTAATCTTTACCAATATTATATTCGTTTGTTGCAGCCCACGAAGAGGGGGCACCTCCAATTACATCCAACCCTTTTCTTCGATTATCCCAGTTGGGAATGGTCGAATTCATGTTTCCATAAATCTGTTTAAAACCAAACTTTTGAATTTCCATATCTCTTTTAGTGTCATCCCAAAACCAGTTAAATATCAGAATGTCTTTGGGAATTGAATCTCTCACAATTTCAGGCCGGACAGCGCCAGGTGTCTGATACTTTACACCTGTTGAAGAAACACGATCCTGGACTATGGTGTCACGGAGACTTTCCAGTAAATAATCGCCCCACATCGCAATCTTAATCCCTTTTTTAGCAAAATAATTATGAATTTTAATGATATCGCCTGCATATAACATCGAATAATCTTTTCCATTGCATAGGGGGCACGAACCAACCGGCGCTCCCCACCATTCATCATGACCGATATGAACCATTTTCGGTTGAATGACCTCCAGATACTCATCATAAACGTCAAACATAAGCTTATAGCTTTCCGGATTGGATGGACAATAAGTATCCGGCCAAATATCACCCTGATATTCAGCAAGTTCACGATGTCTTGTTAATAAATAATAGGCATGGGTAAGTGATGGAATTTCTGGAATTACTTCAATGAAATTATTGTTCGCATTTTTAACAATATTTCTAATATCTTCTTTTTCAAGAATATACCCATCACCAGCGTCATGGTGGGTTGAGTTTTTTACTTCGCCATATAAGCTTTCCATAGCGCTTAAACGGGAATATTGCATGTACTTTGAAAATTCAATCCACCCGGCATTTACCTCAGGATGATTGTCAAGCCTCATACAATTCACCTCCATGAAAAGTTTATTGTATTTGTACAAGGCCATAAAATCTTTTATAAACCGACTGAAGAAAGCCAGGTTTTCGGGCCCGGGAACAAAAAGTCTGATTCCCCGTAGAGGCAAATTTGGCCAGTCCCTGACTTTTACACCTTGTACTATTTCCCCGTTACCGTTCATCAGTAATTGCCGAAGGCTCTGCATTCCGTAAAATGCGCCGGAATCATCCCAGCCACCAATCACAATCGTTTTTTTATCCACATGCAAAATATAACCTTCCGTACCCGGACTTTTCTGATTGATTGCCAGATTGTTTACTGTACAATAATTTTTAATCAGGGGATTGGCAATCGTCCCCATTATGATAGCTTTCCTCTCTTTAGGTATTTTTGACAGTGTTTCAATTTTCAGGGCCAGACTATATTTTGAACTAAGTTCTCCAACAAGTAAACGGGCAAGTGAAAGATCTTTTTCAGAAACATTCTCAGGAACAATAATGGTGACCCTTTCATCTAAAATAAATACTTCCTGTGTAACTTGCATTTCCTGTGGTATCGGAAATATTAGTGGCTTTTCATCTGCCATACACGTGAATGAAACTATAAACAGGTAAAGGGATGGAATGCAAAATAAAATGTGGTACTGAAAAGTCCTGTCTCTTTTGGGAAACCATTCTATAACAGGTTTTTGAGCGGCAATGTAATTCCCGGCTTTACCAATTCTCAAACCGAAACGAGCCCCAATAAAACCAACAACACTGAAGGCTGGCCTGACGGCAGTATGTAACATCCCAAATATGCTCCAGATTGCAATTGAAATCGTATTGCCTGTTTTAGTTCCAAACCGGTCAATAATCCCAACCATGAAAAGTAATCCGATTCCATTGAAACAGACATGGTAAAAGTCAAACATTAAAGCCATTAAATATTTCATATGAATAGCTATTTAATACATTATTTTATTTGATTTTGAGCTACTTCAATAAATGCCAGAATATTTTCCAAAGAAGTATCACCTTCTACGGCGTGTGAGGGTGATAAAATATATCCACCATCTTTGCCTAAATCAAGTAACCGTTTAGTTTCCGAAATCACATCTTCACGCGAGCCAAATGGCAGGGTTTTTTGAATTGAAAGTCCACCGTGAAATGCAAGCCGACCCCTATACCTGGGTAGTATTTCATAAATATCCATTACTTCGGGCTGAAACGGATTAAAGCAATCTAACCCGATTGAGACCAGGTCTTCAAACAGCTCATCAACATCTCCACAACTATGAATCATTACATATTTTCCAGCCTGATGAACCCGATCGTACATGCGCTTTAACCGAGGAAATATGAACTCCTTCCATAGGTCGTAGCCCATAATAAGCCCGCATTGTTGCCCCCAGTCATCTCCAAAAAGAAATGCGTCAATATCATATTCCAGAGCCTTATCAATTTGTGCCAAATTAAATTCACAAATAGGATCTAATAAATCATGTACGAATTGTGGGTTCACATAAAAATCCATCAGTAGGTTTTCAATTCCCCTGAGAGTCCATGCCCGCTCATATAGTGAGAAGCCTATATCGAAAACCCTGAACAAATCTGGTTTTAGTGCAATCTCTCTTTCAATATTTTCAAAATAACGCGGATCAACCGCGCTTGGAAAGTTGTATCCTTCTAAAGTCGGTCCAGCAAGGATGCAATCAGAAATATTGCCTATATCTTTATCAATGCTTCTATCCCAAACCACTTTGAATACATCCTGAAAAAGGTTTTCGCCGATTTGGTCAAAAAATCCAATGTCAGCTCCCAGATGCAGAATATGGTTTCCAAGTACCAAATCCAAATCGGAAACGCTATAATATTTTTTAAGCATTTCTTTAGGTTCTACCGTGAAATTGAACGACCATGGAACATATGGAGGTTTTTTCCCATCCAGCACCATTTTGACAACGTCTCTTTTTTTCATATTATTTTTATAAACTGAATGTCACAAACAGCAACTACTCCAAGGTTCATGTCAGTTACCGAACCTTTTACCATTTCAATATGACCTTTTCTACGAGTGCCACAACCAATGAACCCAATATTGATGCGTTTGTTTGAACCCACAATACGTTTGTAAGATACTGCACTGGTTGATGAAGCTTTGACAATACTATTTGTTATAGCAACTCCGGATAGAACAGCCGTTGACTTGCCAATGAAATTTCTTCGGTCGATTGCGTTTTCTGACATATATTAATATATTGAGGTTCGAATGTATCGATAAACCTTCACTTTTTTCTAATTCCGGTTGATCCACCGCCTTTCAAGGTCAGTTCAACAGGGGAATTGGTTTTCCATGCGCCACTGGTAAAGTCGGGTACATCAACAGAATTTGATCGGTTGGCAACTGATTTTTCGCTTAACGGTGCAATGGCACTCCAAAGAGCTGCATCATATACATCTTCATCGAGCGGAAGTCCGTTGCGGAGGCAATCGATCAGCCGCCAATCCATCATGAAGTCCATTCCTCCATGTCCGCCAATTTTCTTGGCCATTTCACCGATCCTGGTCACAATTTCAGGAGTATACTGTAGTTCCAGTTTTTTCATTTCTTCGTCATTCAGCCACTCATGACCAGTGGAAATTCGGGCCGGTAAAGGCCATTTGCTTGCGACTCCCTTTGTTCCGCTTACCAGATGAATCCGGGAATATGGCCGTTGACTGGTCACATCATGTTGTACCATTATGGTGCGTCCATTGACAGTTCGAATGTTGGTAGTATTCATGTTTCCACGGTAATGATCTGTGGCAAATTCATTATAGAAATTATCTTTTGCTGCAAGGTCTTTGGCCATTGCTGTCATTTGAAAATCGTTGGAAGACATGGAAGTCAGGTAATCCATCTGATCGCCGCGGTTGATGCCCATCACCTGGCAAATTGGGCCCAAACCATGAGTAGGGTAGAGGTTTCCGTTGCGGTGCTGGTTTTCTTTCAGGCGCCACATTTCGGAATAACCACCATCTTTTTTGAAATTCAGATCCCGCAGATTGTGAATGTATGCACCTTCAACGTGCACGATTTCGCCAAAAAAGCCTTGACGTGCCATATTCAGGGTCAACAATTCAAAAAAATCGTAGCAGCAGTTTTCCAGCATCATGCAATGTTTACGGGTACGTTCCGAAGTTTCGACCAGTTGCCAGCATTCGTCAATAGTTTTTGCTGCAGGTACTTCGCTCGCGGCATGTTTGCCATGCTCCATCGCATAAACAGCCATCGGTGTGTGCCACGACCATGGTGTTGTGATGTAAATCAAGTCGATATCCGGGTTCTCGCACATCTGCTTCCAAACATCTTTGCTTCCGAAGTAGGATTTTGCACGGGGAAGACCTTGTTTTTCGAGCAATTGCTGCATTTTTTCAACCCGATCTTCATACTGATCGCATAATCCAACGATTTCAACTCCTTCGATATACGACATACGTTCAACTGCACCTGGTCCTCGTTGTCCAAGTCCGACAAAGCCAATGCGCACTTTATCGAGTTTAGGAGCGGCATAACCACTCATATTGAAGCGTTGTTTGTGCTTTCTGTTACTTTTTGACAGACCTGAATTGCTAGCCAAAGCTGAAACCTGACCGGCAAAACCTGTTGCCAGAATTCCGGTTCCAAGTAATGTATTCCGGAGAAAATCCCTTCTGTTTGATGACATTTTGTTGTTATTTTAGAAATTGTTATTTACAACCGACCTCTAATAAATTGTTTTTATTTCTATAAATACATGGTTACCAATCGATTATATCCTGCAGGAATATAGTGGTTATTTCCAAACAACATCATCGTTTTTCCTTATGGCACTGGTTGGAAATGGATGTTGTTCGTCGAAAGGATATAGAGCCCTCTGGTCTTCCATCACAATACCTGTTTCATTCAGGGTGCCATCCGGGTTCATGGCTTTTGAAAGATCGAGCACCAGATGTTTTGCCAGGAACGGGTAAGCAGCGGCACGTTTGCTGTAATCGTAACCATGTTGCTCATTGGCGAAATGAGCATTTTCAACCATATCTGCCTTTACAAGTAACCCGTATATATATTTAATATGTGGGTACTCAACATCTGGGTTGTTTTTTGTCCAGTCGCCACCATCTGAAATTAGCATCAATGGGCGTGGAGCGGCACATGCAGCAATCTCAACATTATTTGTTTGAAAATCTGCTGTTCTATGGATAGGCATTCCACTTTCACAAACGCATCCTCCAAAAAAATAAGCTGAAACCTGAACAACAGGAACTGATACAGCTATCCGGTCATCAATAGCAGTTAACAAAAAAGTTTGAGTACCTCCACCTGATGCACCTGTTATTGCAATCTTTTTAGGATCGGCTCCCATTGAAATAAGGAAATCTATCCCGCGAATGCTGTTCCACAATTGCAATTTCAGTGCATCTGCATGCTCATGTACCCATCCAAATTCGGCAAGTTGTCCGTATCCAACCATATCATAACCAAACACCATTGCGCCCATACGAGCCATAGCAGCGAAACGTTTTTGTGCATCCGGCCGGTAACGTCCCACATTCCCTGGTCCATTCCAATGCCCATGAGGACTTAATATGCCGGGGAGCTTTCCTTTTGCATTTGTTGGAGTATATAAACTCCCGGTTACATAAACTCCAGGGAGACTTTCAAAAGCAATATTTTGAACCTGATAGCCATCATAGACGCGTTTCTCACCAATAACAGGATTGAGCGGGCATTTTTTAGGGTATTTAGCAAGACCCGAGCCTATCCGAATTTGGGCCCTGATCTGTTTAGCCCGCTTTTTCCAGGCTTCTGCCGTGGTGTAAGTCTTTCGCATCTTTTCAAGAAAAGCTTTACCTTCTGCTTCAGTCCAATAATTTCCAACGCAAAGCAACGAGTCTGGATTAATATCCTTTTTTATGTCACCTGGACCAATCGGAGCATAAGGAATCGGACTTTTATTAAGTTCCTTACCATTTGAGATAATCAAAGTGAAGGACACAAGCAATCCTATCACTGTCAGACCGATCATAAAACCAATTTTTTTCTTCATATTCAATAATTTAAATTTTTAATGATCACCTTCAATCTTCATAATCAATGCGCCATTTCTATTTTTAATTTCTATCGGAAGACCTCCTGTAATTTTTTACTAATTTTATAGTTAACCCATGATATTGAGAAAATACGGAACTGTTCCAGGTTATCATTTCTAAAAAAGCAAAGCCAACGAGCATTTTATCCAGTTTTGGCGCATCATAACCGCTCATGCTGCTGTTATTTAGTTGTCCAGTTAATTCTTTCAAAACCTTGACCAGCAGGTCAGCAATAATGGCATTCCCTTTATCCGAGGGATGAAGGCCGTCATAGGTCATTTCCATGGCTTCAGGCGGATAAGGATATTCGTCCGTATCGGGATTGAAAGGAATATTAACATACCTGGGGTAATGATAATTCCTGTATGTGCCGCTTTGAGGGTCTTTCAACCGTTTATATTTCACCAGCTTTTCAACCGTTAGTTTTCGGTTATTGTAGAGATCAATAATAGTGAAATGTTCAGACTGGCCTATTGCTTTAATGGCTTCGGCAAAGTGCGACAGCGACTTTCCGTTATTCTCTTTATATGAGCCGTAAGCGTTGTTTTTCATGTTGTTGATATACACAAAATCAGTGCGTTGCATAGGCGTGATCAAAATTATTTTAGCATCCTTGTTTAGTTTTTTTAGTTTGTCAATAATGATCCTGAAAGAGCCATTCACGGTATTGTTACCCGTGTTGTTCCGGTAATCGGCCAGTGTGCCCAAAGGCTTGCCTTGCCACCAATCGTTGGTACCAAGGAATATGGAATAGATATCAGCTTTTGTTAGTCCAAGTGTATCAATTGCACCTGCAATATCACCCGAAGTCCATCCGTTATGACCCTGATTCGTATAGCGGATATAGGGAAGTTGTTCTGTTACCAGTGTCATGTATCCTTTTGTCACCCTGTTGCCTGTTTCTTTAGGATGATCGTTCAGGTAGGTAATAGAATCACCAATGGCAACCCAGGTCGTTTCTTTTGGTTTAATAAATCCAAGAAGGGTTATAAGGGCAACCAGGAATAATGCCGATTTCATTTTTATCAAATTTTAATGTAACTATCTGAAATAAGTGATGCTAAAAATGTATTGAGAGAATTTATTTTTCAATTGATTGTACATAAATCATTTTGTCAAAATAAATATCCTTCGAACTGCTACCCACCATGATATTGAAATTTCCGGGTTCCAATAAATATTCACCGTGGTGATTATAATAGCCGCAGTCCTTCAGGTTGATTTCAAACTCAATCTGCTTCGTTTCCCCAAGGGAAATATTTACTTTCTTAAAAGCCTTTAACTCTTTCACAGGTCTTACAACTGAACAATATTCGTCCCTGATATAGATCTGTACAACTTCTTTACCTTCCCGCTCTCCGGTATTTTTTACGTTGACTTTAACCTTTAATACATCATCAAAACTTAAACTATCCGATGATAGCTGCATTGATTCGTACAAAAATGTGGTATAACTCAATCCAAAGCCAAATGGCCATAAAGGGTCGGGTGAAGAAAATACATAATCCCTTCCTGGTTTACCATATTCACCCGGTTTTTTATAATAACCCCTATCCGTTGGAAGATGATTATAAAAACATGGCAAATGACCAACACTCCTGGGAATAGAAACAGGGAGTTTTCCTGAAGGATTAATTCTTCCCAGTAGTATTTCTGCAATCGACTCACCCCCTTTTTCACCCGGATACCAGGCTTCCAATATGGCAGGAATATTGTCCTTCATCCATGGAATTGAAAAGGGTTTTCCCTGGATGAGTACCACAATGGTAGGTCTTCCGGTTGCATATATCTTTCTGACAAGGTCTTCCTGCAATCCTGTTGGATTTAAATCGGTTAAATCAAACCCCTCACCGCTTGTGGCATTAGAGTAATCACGGGCCAAAGAAGCACTGGCTGTACCAATAACTACAATGGCCACATCACTTCTTTTTGCAAGCTGAACAGCTTCATCAATGCCTGAATTATTCAAGGATACTAAATCGCATCCTTTTGCATAACTGATAGCTAATTTGTCTCCTGCTAAACGCTTTAAACCCTCAAGGACAGTGACACCATCTTTATTATTTCTACTCCAGGTATAATCGCCAAACTGGACCTGATCTGCATTTGGTCCGATTACTGCAATTGATTTTAACTTAGCTAAATTCAGGGGTAAGAGATTGTTTTCATTCTTCAACAGAACAATGCCCTCATCTGCCATTTTTTTAGATAGAGCAACCGACTTTGGGGTATGCATACTTTCATCTATTTTTGAAGTATCTGCAAAGGGATGTTCGAACAGGCCTGATTTTATTTTTACGTACAAAATCCTTGATGTTGCCTGATCAATAGTTTTCATACTAACTATTTTATTCCGGACAAGGCTATCCAAAAACTGAAAACATTCCGGAGAAGATGCTTCCAGATCAACCCCTGCCTCAATAGCTAATTTCCCGGCAATTGCCCTGCTTTCGGCGACTTTATGAAAGTAATACAACATGTTTACCGCTCCCCAATCCGAATAAACGTATCCTTTAAAACCCAACTTATTGCGCAATAAATCAGTATATATCTCTTTATTCGCATTCAGCGCTTGCCCGTCGTATGAATTGTAGGCGGTCATTACAGATAAAACTCCGGCCTCCTGTATTGCCGCTTTAAAAGGTGGTAAATAGGTATTATAAAGGTCATACCATCCTCCGGGAGATGAAGCCAGATTAAGTCCTCCATAAGGAGAACAATAAGTTAAGAATGGCTTGGCATTTGCAATTAACAGTGTCCCATCAGGTTTGTCTCCTTCCTGCAAACCTTTTATCATAGCGACCCCCATTCTTGAAGCAAGGTAAGGGTCTTCTCCATACGTTTCTTCAACTCTTCCCCATCTGAGCTCCCGGGCCAAATCCAAATCGGGGCTGAGAACCTGGGATACCCCGGTTGCTTTTGCTTCTTTCCTGATCTGGCATCCGATACCCCATACCAAATCAGGATCCCAACTGCTTGCCATTGAAATTGATTGTGGATAAATTGTTGCCCCATTCTGAACAAGTCCATGTAAGCACTCACTTAAAAAAATAGCTGGTATGCCAAGTCGTGTTTTATTTATTAAATAATACTGGATATTATTTACTGCATCAGCATATTCTTTAACTGAAAGGGTAAATCCATCAATCGCACCTACTCCATTTTCAAATTTATCAAAAGAAAATTGCCTGGTCTTCGCATTATTATCTTCTTTCAAATTATCACAACTGGCCTCCGACAATTGCGCAATTTTCTCTTCCAGTGTCATTCGATCTAAAAGATCGGTTACACGATCCTCGACTTTTGCTGTAGAATCTTTATAAACAGGAACTTTACATTCTCTTTTACAAGAAGATGCAACCAAAATTATTACGATCATTCCTAAATTAAAAGACTTCCTCATGATAGCTTTCATTTGACAGGCTTTTGATATAATTCCTTTTTTGCCTCATTAATAACTTGTCGCAATACTTCAATTCATTTTATGGCATTCTCCGGAAGGCGGTGCTCTTTGCCAAAAATGTACATCTCAACAGCCGGCTCGATAGTCACCCCGGTTAGTCGTATTTCCCGGATTTGTCTTTGACCGATTGGTCGTTCAATGCAAATTGTCGAAAACAAAATCATCCTGATACTTATTGAGCGTCCAATTCTTAAATCTCAACCGCCTTCCCGGTTTTTGCTGACTGATAGCATGCTGCCAACACTTTCTGACTTCGAAGTCCGAGTGCGAAAGTATTTTCAGGAATGCGTTTTTCCAGAATGGCACAACTGAATTCTTCAATTTCAGCAAGATAAGTATTGACAGGTTTCGGATCAATGACCAGACCATCATCGGCATTTCTAACCTGTTTGGCATTACAGCCGGCATCATCATTTTCAAGATACGCAACCATTTCGCCGGCAGCTCCCTGCCCAATTGTCCCTTTTGCAATAATGCTTCCTTTGGATCCATAAAGCTCCAGCACATTTTTACTGCTGTTGTCCGGAATGCAGAAACAGGTATCAACGGTACCCATAGCCCCGCTATCAAAGAGGAAAGAAACAACTGCACTGTCTTCTGACTTATAAGAATGGACATTGTTGTTAATCATACAATTTACACTCCGGATCTTTCCAAAGAACATTTCCAGAAGGTCGATGCAATGGCTGCCCATGTCCATCAGCGATCCGCCGCCGCCTGTTTCCGGGTTTTGTCTCCATGCACCCTCAATTGGTGGATACCAGCAGGAAAGCTGGGCCCTGCCATAAACAGGTTTGCCAAGTTTTCCCTCCTGTATTAATTTCAGCGCTTCCTGATGCTGGGCCGCAAATCTCATCATTAATCCCACTCCTAATAAGACCCCTTCCTCTTTGCAAATCTGTATCATTTTTTCAGCCTCCGCAACTGTCATGCCCAGAGGTTTTTCGCACAGCACATGTTTTTTTGCCTTTGCGCAGGCAATTGCCTGTTCAAGATGCAAATTTGCAGGGGAAGCTATATATACAGCATCAATATCAGAATCAATAAGTTCCTGAATGCTATTTACTGCCTGGGCATTAAACTCTTTTCCTACAGCGCTGTTGACTTCCGGATTTATATCGTAAACTGCGAACAATTTTGCATGCTCAGCAGGAACAATTCCTTCGGGAATTGTTCTGCGTCTGGCGATTCCACCCGATCCGATAACGCCCCACTTTACCTTATTTGTCATGATTATTCCTCCTTTTTTGTTACAATTATTGTATTATTCTTATTATGTATTTGTTTTAAGTTTTAATTCAATTTTTATTAATCTGTTTTAGCAATATCCTGGTATCGGAAATATACCTTTGATATTTTCAAAAGGGAGTTTTGATCGAACGCTGAAATTTCAAAATCTACTTTCTGGTCAGTTGGAAATTCTTTTAGAAGCGTTATTGGCGCCCATCCCCATTCATTCCAGTTAACTAAAAACTCCTGTGTAATGCCTTGATATTTAATAATTATTTTTTCGGGCTTTTTTGAATCATTCAGTAATAAAAGGCACATTTGAACAGATCCTCTTACATTCATTTCAATGTTAAACTTAAGAGGATTATTATTCAGACTTTGAGCACTGAGCCCATCAAAAATTTCTCCTTTTTCAACAGAATATTTCAATTCTGTTTTGAAATCATCGAAAAGCGGACCCTCTGGCATGGTCGTTACTTTAGCAATTTCTATCTGACCGGGTTGCAGTATATTATTGTATAAATTCAGGTTCTTTACTGTATTTTCTTCTTCAAAAAGAACATCTGTAATTCCTATGGACCTACAGAAACCAGCTGTTATATTTGATGAATTTCTAAGATGGATCATGGGTATGGTTTTGCTTTTGACTTCTGCCTTAACAGCGAATAATTCAAGATTATTTACGCGGTCGAAAGTGATTGCAGGCCGAACCTCATTCTCCGCCGAATACATCGAAATATTTTGCAAATGGAGTTCTTCAACATTTCTGCAATATAAACCATAAGCCGGCAAATTTTTAAACATAATAGCCATGGGGTATGAAAATTCTTTAAATGGTACTTCATTGTATGAAACTGCATTTTGAGTTTCTGAGTTTCTGACTGAATAATTATTTATTACAATGTTTTTTATCTTCCTGTTGTGCAGCCCCATTATGCCGGAAGGAAATTTAGCATTTACTACGGATATATTATTCAGGAATATATCCCTGACATCATCTATCTTACCTACGTATTGGCCCGTCATATATGGCTTTGCCCGGATACCTGTCCGGATAAAGAATGGAGTAGCCACATTTTCCATGGTAATATTCTCTATCAAAACGTTCTGCATCATTCCGCCATCCACTGCCATTAATTCTATTCCGGCATGAATTGTCAAATCTTTTATATTACAATTGCTCACTGTAATATTCTTAAACCCCCCATTTGATTCAGTTCCGATTTTTAGAGCACAGCCCGCCTTAGAGTTAATTATACAATTCGTAATAGCAATATCCCGGCAAATTACATCGCTGGTAGATTTCATTACAACTGCATCGTCACCCGTCGAAAATTGTGAATTTGATAATTTGACTCCCTGGCAACAATCTATATCCAGTCCATCCCTGTTAAACTGGACATTTTCTTCAATTACTATGTTATCAATATTTACAATCCGGCATCCCAATAAATGAAGAGCCATGCTTGCTGCTTCAAGCAGATGTACATCCCTGATTAAAACGTTCTCACAATCTACCAATCTGACAGAAGTTGGCCTAAGATTCATTGGATGAACCTGTTGGAAATTAGTTAAACCATTTCCATGAATAATTCCGGTACCCGTTATTGAAATATTCTTAGCACCTTCTGCAAAAATCATAAAGTATTTAGCATAAAGACCATTTGTCCGGGATTGAAACTTACTAATTTTCTCAGTATAGTCTTTATAATCAGGACTACCTATGAGAACAGATCCTGGCTGAAGGTGCAATTCAATATTATCTTTTAGAATAAGTGTGCCGATAAGATAGGTTCCCGCAGGAACATCCACGATGCCCCCTCCATTTTCAAATGCTTTATCAATTGCATCCTGAATAGAATGTGTGTCAAGAATAACCCCGTCACCTTTTGCCCCAAAATCCTTAACATTTATTTGTGCATATGCGCTATAAGGCAATGAACTTATCTGAAGAAGAAAAATAAGGATTGTAACTGATTTCTTCATGTTTTACGTTTTTAATCATTCATCATTTAACCTTTTAATCCTGCAGTCCGGTTCATTTTGTAATCGGCGACTGTAATGATTATTGTTGAACCTAAAACCAGAATGCCCCCTGCAATAGCCTGGCTGTTCAGGGTCTCGCCAAGCCATATTGCTGCTATGGGCAGGCCAAAAAATGTGATAAGGTAATTGGATAAGGCGACCTGCATGGCATCCAGTATTTTCAATGCCTTGAAAAACAGAACCATTGACAGGAAATTATGAAATACGGTAAGTAATGTCATTCCCGTCCAGGTACGAAAGGTGAAGGATGGTATTCTTGCAAAGATGTCTGGCTCATAATAATAAACCAGGGGTGTAAGCAAGACAACAATAACAACGTATGTATAAAAAACCATCTCAATTTCGCTGTATCTGCTTGCAACTTTTTTGCACCCGACATTGTAATATGAATTTGCTACAATAGCGAGAAAGATGAGCAGATTTCCTATTGCATACTTAGAGCCGAAATTCAACTGCTTAATATCACCCGATGAAATAAGTATGACCCCCACTATTGCAATGATGAAACTCAGCCAGCGTATACCATTCATCTTTTCCTTTAAAATCAGAAAAGCGAATAAAGCAGTAATTACCGGAAGGCAAAGTGACAGAATTGCAGAATTGCTGGCAAGTGAAGACTGGGTACCCCATGTCATGAGAACCTGGGCAGGAAAAGCACCAAGTAATGCCAATTGTCCAAACACAAGAATATCCTTAAACTTTTTCCCACCTTTTTTAAAATCCCTCAAAACAAATGGCGCCAAAAGAAGCACAGCCAAAAGCATTGGTGCCCAAACAGTAAAGTATGGGCCAACCTGATCCTGAGTCAGCTTGATGCATGTAAACTGAAGTGACCACATCAGGTTACATGCAAAAAGCAACACCCACGAAACGATTATTTTTCTCATGCGTAGTTATTCATCTCTCAATGATAATATCGGGTTAAACCAAATTGGTTTATTTACGGACCTTATTTGCAGCGTTTTTGATGCCTTCGATCATCATATCAAGATCATTTTTAGTTAATCTTGGATTCATTGGAAGGTTAGTGTGACGAGCGTAAAAGAATTCTTCAGCATAATGACACAATTTATCAGGATAATTGAATTTTTTCTTTAAGCCTGTAAAATGGTAAGTTGGCTGATAGTGCAGAATAGTCTGGATTCCTTCTTCCTGATACAGCACCCTCATGAAATCGTCACGCGAGGCGCCAAGCACAGATTCTTCAACACAGAGGGTGTAAAGGTGAAACGCATGAAAACAATTCGGATCCTCGAAGGTAGGGGTTATCCCTTCTATTCCTTTGAGCCCTTCGTTCAGGTAATGTCCATTTTCTCTCCGTTTTCCAACCAGCATGTCCAATTTTCTTAACTGAGTCCTGCCAACTGCAGCCTGAGCTTCATTCATACGATAATTGTTACCCCATTTCCCATCGTCATCAATAACATCAAAGTGGGAAGGTATCCAATAATCTATATCACTTTTCTTTTCCTTTTTATAACCTCCAAATTCCCATACCTTCTGTTCCGGTGCCCAATGGGTGATACTCATCACACGCATCCGTTGAATTTTATCGGCAAAAGCATCATTATTCGTTGTGATCATTCCTCCTTCACCGAGAGTCACCATGTTTTTCAGGGAGTGAAAGCTGAAACAACCGATATCGCCGATACTGCCAGCCTGCCTCCCTTTGTATGTTGCCCCATGCGCATGGGCGCAATCTTCCAAAACAAAAAGATTGTGCTTCTTTGCGATAGCCATAATCGGATCCATATCACACATCTGTCCCCCATAATGTACAACATATATCGCTTTTGTCTTAGAAGTTATTTTGCTTTCAATTTTACTTGGATCAATATTGAAAGTTTTAGGGTCAATGTCTGCAAAAACAGGTTTTCCCCCTTCCTTGAGAATTACCAGCGAGGTAGCAATAAAAGTGATAGGGGTTACGATTACTTCGTCACCTTCCTTTATACCAAAAGCCTGGGTTGCAGCATGCATTGCAGTAGTACAGTTGGATGCCGCAAAGGCATGTTTTACATCAAACCGTTTTGCAAATTCTTTTTGAAACATCACTACCTGAGGTCCCATTGTCTGTGATTCCTGTTTCAAAACAGCAAGTAAAGCCCTCTCTTCATCTTCATCATATATGGAGCCGAAGAAGGAATACGGAACTTTAACATTAACTCCATCGTTCATGTGATAGCCGGAAGTGATTCCACCTTCACTATCAGAATCAGTAATACTTAATTCATTCTCTTTTTTCATTTGATCTTAATTTTAACTTTATTACAATATTTATCATACAGGACAAGAATAAATAATCCTTTATCAAAGGAACATCAATCATTTTTATATAAATAATACTTATTAATACTTTACTAATACTGATCTTCTGTTTATTTTTATAAATTTGAATAAACAATAAATATATTGAAATATTAGTACCAAAATAAAGAGCTATGAAAGTCGGGACAATCAGCTTTCATCAGGAACCATACAACTCTTTATAGTAATCCGGCTATTTTCAAAAATTCACGTAAAAATCAATTCAGCAACAACAGCGGATAATCATTTAATTTAATCTTTACTCATATAAAACTTTAATCTCCAATGTGTCATGGACGCTTCCCTTCACTTTAATCCACAACAGTTTTTTGCCATTTGTTTCCTTCATCCAGCCTTCAAGGGCATTTTCGAATTCCTTTGCAGAAAGCAGGATAGGTAAAGATCGTCCATGTTGCTTAACATCTTTGACTCCTATTCCTCCATGTACGCAGAAAACATGATCTCTTTCCTGAAGGTTAAATTTTCCGGTGGGAATTTCCTTTTTTAGAATTAGCTCGTTTTTGATTTCATTACAGGTAAACTTTGTAATGCTGAAAATGCCTCTTTCGTAATCGTAACTTTCACCATCATCTTCATAAAGTTCGAACGATGAATTACCTTCTGGATAAACCTGAATGGTCATCGGATTTTTGATTTCGTCTATATATCGCTGATTGTCAGGTGCCATTGGTATAATAGAGCCTGCTTTGATAAAAATGGGTACCCGGTCAATTGGCGCATAATAAGTTATCGTTTGCTTTCCCTGGTATCGGGTTTCATCAAAATAGTCAATCCATTCCCCTTCCGGAAGGTAAATTTTTCTGTAAAAAGTTGTGTCGCTCCACAATGGGGCAATCAGGATTTCAGCACCAAACATATATTGTCCAAAAGCTGAATATGCAGAAGTATCCTTCTGGTTGTCGAGCACCATAGCTCTTACCAGTGGGGTGCCTGTTTGGGTAGCCTCACGTGCATAGGTATAAATATATGGCATCAGCCGGTACCTCAATTTGGCGTAGAACCGGTAATTCCAGTCTGCCATCGCATTTCCGGTAATAGTGCACAAAGTTCTCTCTCCTGCAACTGTCAGGGACAGGTATTGGGATAATCTTGAAAATGGCAATCCAGGCATCAACTCTCTGGAAACATTATCGGTAAAAGTCCTGAAAGGAATGCCTGAAAGGCCCAGATTAATGCATCCCATCATTTCGCCATAAATATTTTTTCCAGCAGCATCTGAGTCCTGGGTGCCTTGCATTGGGTAGCGTTGGCCTCCGGCCCAATATACGAGTCCAAAATTAATACAACGCTTATTGGGCTTGCGCTCTTTGTAAGCTTCCCAACTTGCCTGGTTAAAAAGCAGAGAGTAAATATTGATGAACTCGTTGGCTTTCATTCCGTTGTATGGTGAGACTGTACCTCTGATCATTTTTTCGTCGCTCCAATCGCCTGCAACACCATCTGAACCAAAATCAGCCATGTAAAAGTGGTATTTTCCCCACCATTTCCGGGCCTCAGGATTCATGAAATCAACCATGCCGCCAGGAGGTTGTAAATAACCAAAGGCAATATCCTGTGGCTTTCCATCTTTCGTTAATAAATAGTTGTTTTTAACCGCTTCATCATACATCTTACAGTTGCCTGTAACTCCTGGAGCTTCCCAAAACAAAGGATGGATATGTTGTTCATGCAGTTTCATTACAAATGTATCCACTGACGGGAATTCACCCCAAAGCATATCAGGCCAGTGCAGATTTGGGCTGGCATAAAAACTTTGTTTTGGCCCCATGGAATGAACACGGATTCCGTCCAGCGGCCAATCCCAAACCTCTCTGGCAGCCTGAATGGTACGAAGCATTCCATCCTGTCCTTCCTGCCTGTAGTTAATCCCTCCGACTTTCTGGTCCCAACGGCTGAAAAACAGACCAAATGCCCATTTAGGAGGCAAAGGGGATTTGCCGGTAATTAACGAATATTGATTAATGATATGTTTGAAATCGGGGCCGTAAATAAAATAGTAATCCAGTTCGCCACCACCTGGAGCTGAGAATGAAGAAGGGTTCTGTGTGAAATCAAATTCCGAGACCCATGTGTTATGAAAAAATATGCCGTATCCATCGGTACCAAGGTATAATGGGACAGGGGTATATTCACGGGTGACCAGACAGGTTGTTTTTGTACCGCGAAGGTCGCTTTTCTCATATCGCTGTCCAAGTCCGAAAAAGTGATCAGTCAAAGTGAGTTCCTTTCTGCAAATTACTTCGTTACCCCGGAAACCCATGCTCCCGTCTTTCCAGTCCTTGTTGATGGAATTTCCTTCCAAATCAAAGAATTCGAACCGGAAGGGTGACTTAAAAGCCTTTATCAACATCCGTTGGGTTTCAAGAGCAAAATAGTTGCCTTTGTTTGTCATTGTAAATGGTATGGCTGGCCAATCATAGCGAATTACCACATAAGGTTCATCCGGTTTGAAATTTCCTGTCGGGCACATGCGGATACGGAAGATGTCACCGGAGCAGAATTCAATTCGTACTTTAGCATTAGTACATTGGAAATCAATAAATTTATCTGTTTTAGTGAAACTGGAATAGTTTCCTGCCATTTGGAAACCTTTCAATGAATCAGCCGATTTATTGCAGGTCATTCCCGGTTTCTGAATAATTTCAAACCTCTTGTCATTTGCCAGAACTTTCAGTCCTGAAACAGATAGGACAAGGATTGTAAATGCTGAAAGCAGATTTATTTTCTTCATGTGATTTTGCATATTAATTTTAATATTTACCACATAAGCCTTATGTGAAAAATTCTTTACTAAAGGAATATCATTTTTTATTTTTTAAATAGTACTTATTTATACTTTACTAATACTAATCTTCTGTTTATTATTTTAATATTTGAATAATTAATGGTATTTTTGAAACATTAGTACCAAAATCAAGAGCTATGAAAGTCGAGACAATCAGATTACATCAGGAACCATACAACTCCTTTATTGTAATTCATGAAAAAGATCATTATACACCGTGGCATCATCATCCTGAATTTGAACTTGTATACATTGAAAAGGGAAAAGGCAGAAGATTGGTTGGAGATCATGTTTCCCCTTTCGAAAAGAATGATCTTATTTTTCTTGGTCCTTACCTTCCACACCAATGGATATGCGACGTTACGGATACCGGACAACCGGGTGTCACGCAAAATGAAGCCTTTGTTTTACAATTTCTGGATAGTTTTTTAAAAGGTTCTCTGTTTGAGATTCCTGAAAATACCGGGTTAAAAGAATTCCTTAACAAATCCCGCAGGGGAATTGAGTTTCATGGCAAAACCAAGACCCGGATTATCTCTATTTTAGATAAGATGCACGACATGAATGATACCAAAAGATTCTATGCCTTATTAAGCATCTTTGAAATAATGGGATCAAGTGATGAATTCAGATTACTGACAACTCCCAATTCAATGAACAATTTTTCTTCCAAGGATAATGAACCTATGCAGAAGGTTATGCAATTTATCTCACAGAATTTTCAGAAAAAAATTCAATCGGAAGATTTACTGGAGATAAGCCATAAGTCATATGCATCATTTTATTCTGCTTTTAAAAAAGCTTTCCAAATGCCGTTTAAAGATTACCTGGTAAACGTCAGGGTCGGATATGCTTGTAAGTGGCTGTCAGAGGGATCGATGAATATTTCAGAAATTGCATATGAATCTGGTTTTGAGAATATTTCAAATTTCAACCGTCAATTCAAAAAAATAAAAGGAGTTACACCGTCCCAATTTCAAAAACAGTATGAATTAGAACTGTCCAACCAATTATAGACGCGTTCTTCATGAACAATTTAAAATAAGGTTTTCCTTAGGGATTCGACTATTTCTTTTGATCCGGCCACTACCGGGAAATTCTTTTCAATTATTTGATGATCCAAAGAGTACTTTATATCGTCTCCATATATATCAATCATTATACCTCCTGATTCAGAAATAATTAAGCCAAGCGCAGAAATATCCCAGACCTTGGTATACAAGTTGATGCATCCTCCAAATTTTCCTTCAGCCACATAAATAAAATCGACTAATGAATTCGTTGACCTTATATTTCTTGAACTTTTAATTAAATATTTATAAATCTCGATTCCTTTATTCAGGAAATCTTCATCTTCAGTATAATCAACTGAAAATGCAATCAATGAGTTCCGTAATTCCCTATTTTTAATCATTGTTAATGGCTTTCCATTTCGGAATGAACCTTTTCCACTTTCTGCAAAGTATAAAGTATCAGGGACAGGTAAATATGCACCTCCCATAACAGGCACATTATTCTGAAACAATGAAATCAAGACTCCAAACCATGGGATACCGGATGCAAAATTTGATGTTCCATCCAAAGGGTCAATCACCCAGGTGTATTCAGAATTATTGTTAGTAAATCCGCTTTCTTCTGAAATTATATTATGAGTTGGGAATCTCTCCCTAATTATTTTTGTAATTATTGAATCGCTCATAAAATCAGCTTCCGTAACTATATTACTTTGAGATTCTTTCTGTTTAGTTTCTAATGGTTTATTAAAAAATTCAAGCAGCGTTTTTCCTGATAACTTTAATGCAGAGATTAACGTATTTTTCATGGTAAATATTTTTGTTTTAACACATAGCACAAAGAAAATTATCCAAAGCAACCAAAACCCGGAATTTGAAATCCGGAACTATTTTAATCTCCCAATTTCCTCAGCATTTAATGCCCTGTCAAATACCGCCAGTCCTCCGATTTGTCCCCTAAAATAGTTGCCCATTCCGCTTGCCAGCAATACGGCGCCAACCGTAAAATCTGATCCGTTGTTTCCTATTCCGTCGGGAAAGTAATATGGGTTTTTGGAATGTGTGGCTCCATCCGGATAACCCGTAAAATCCTTAGTGTGATCAATCAGTTCCATCTCGCGGACTTCAAATTTGCCATTCAGATACGAGCGGATATATTGTCCGTCATAGGTAAAAGCCAGGAACTGCCACTGGCTTTTTTCAATTTTCTGTTTGCTGGCCGAATAGTCGATGGAATAAGGAAATGGTGGAGTTGGCTTCCCTGTGTAAGAAATATGGCCACATACCTGATCGGCACCATTGTAATGGGGCAGACTCACAAAAAGACCGTACTGGCGTTTCCCACCCGATGCATATTCGTTCCACATGCCACCGACAAACCCGGTTTTGCCTTCCCACTTTACCCAGGCCATCACCGTTATACCTTGATTTTTTCCGTAAATATTCAGCTTTCCGGTTTTGGAATTCGGCAGAACAAGAAAAGCGCTATCGCGAAATAAAGCGGAATAACCTGAAAGTGGGCCTTCTTTAATACGTGGAATCACGCCTTTTTGCTCCGCTAATGGAAATTTCCCTTTCCCAAAAGCTTTCCGGGTTTTTCCGCTATTCTCCCTAAAATCCCAAAGAGCAATCAATCCTGAAGTGTTTTTGATCTTTGAAACAAGTTCCGGATTTCCCTTTGCCACAGGATTTCTACTAAAAGCAGAACTAAATGGGAATATCAGAAAGAGAAAGAGGAGAGTCCTGTAAATCATGGTTTTAAGTTTGATGAACAACGCTATAAGTAAATCAAAGTTATTCGTATTTTTTTGCAAAATCGTCCGCAAAGGCATCAATTTCAGCTTTAGTCAATTGAGAACCGGAATTTATCACAACACGGTATCTGAAAGTTGCAGAAGCTCCGGCAGGGATGAGGAAATTTAATTCTTCTTTCCCCCTGGTGAAATCTTTTACCCCCAAAGGGTTGGCCGCTAATAATCCATATCCCCGAGCCATCCAGTAAGTAGGATAACCTGGGTTTTCAGGATGATCACACATCACCAATGAGATTTTTTCATCCCCAATATTCCCGTACAAATCCATCCATCTGGCCCGGGTACCCCAGGCAGCGTCGCCTGTCATTCCTTCGCTGCTTTTGAAATTACCGGAAACTCCTTCATGAGAAGATGATTTAACCGTTGATGGTTTTCCTTCGGCTGTGATCAGAGTACGCGATCCTTCGTAAGGAAGTTCAAGTTGACGTGCGACGCGAATACCATACATCCCATCTTTGGTGTCTTTCATAAATATTGTATCACTTTTAGCTGTCAGCGTAGTGATGCGGTCAATGATGCGGGTTGAACCCTTAGCTATGAAATGATATTCGGTATTTTCCTCCAAAAGTTCTTTCCCTGACGGATCAATCCAACTTTCTCTGCTAACCAGTATTCCTTCCCCTTTTCCACCAGATAGCTTTTTAATTTCGAGATGTATTACTTCTCCTCCCTTAGGATCTCTCGATCCGGACTCTCCATTATCCCAGAAATCACATCCATTCACATTGCCATAATTTAGCCATAAACCCACCTGGTGTGGATGGTCAACTTGCTCCCCTTCCCTGGGTAATAAAGGGAATCCCCGTGTAATAACAGTACCGATAGAGGTACAAACAGGATAAAGCATCGGTCTGTACACATTATCATACCAGCAAAAGGATGTAAAAAATTTCCCGTCAATAATTACATCAACCTTTTTTTTAGCCTCCTTTTTTATAAATGTAATTTTAAGGTTCTTGTCATGCTGAGCCTGTTTCTGGGATTTCATTCCGAAGCCAGAAATTAAAATAACTATTAAAATTGCAAAGGAAAATAATTGTAGTTTCATAATATTCAAATTTCAATCCTGTGTTTATTATAGTTTCCCGTCAAACCATTTTTTAGCGTTACCTGCCAAGTCAATCCCTTTAATAATACGTTCGCGGTTTTCTTCAATTGTTGGTTTCCAGAATGATTGTAAAAACCCAAGCAATCTTTTATCGTTAATATTCTTTTCACAAAACTGTGCTGTGTTTAAGATGCTCTTCTCATTATCTGCATGATAACTTCCTGTTGGAATCTGATCGAATCCATTACTCTCCAGATCGAGATAGGCTTTAACATAAGTTTCCGTTTCCTCAAATTTCTCTCCATAATACCAGTTACTTTGAACTACTGATTTAGGCATCTTTTTAAAAAACTGTTCAGGAAAGTTCCATAACATATAATCGGACCAGATCCACGCGCGGGAGTTTTGTTTTTCTACCTGTTCTACAAGAAAATAAAAATCGTTCCACCAGGCATCTGCTTGTCGGACCACTATGTACTTGTAATGACTTTGATGGCCGGCACTTTCTTCATCCATTCCCAGATGGAAAAAACGGGGTTTGCCAAAAAGATTGCAAACTTCATGAATCAGGTCTGCACAAACTTTGTAATATTTTTCCGTCGAGACCATCTTTGAATATTCGCCCAGCCATGCATCGTGCGCAGTTGAAAAATTAAGTTTTGGGATTGGTTCCAATCCCATATTCCGGATACGCTTCAATTCATCCCGCAGCCTTGTTGTTGTCCATGAATTATTGACAGCAATCTCCGGATGACTTTCATAACGGACGGCATTCCCCAAATCTATCACTACCATATTCATTCCTTCAGATTGCATCTTTGCAAGAGAGTCGTTCCATAGGGATTCGCTCAATCTCATATTGGGATCGTATCCTCGAAATGGTCTGTGCGGGGAAACATACTCCTCCCACATATTAAAACTTAAATGCAGGAGGCATGCCCATATTTTATCCTCCGGTTTTTTCATTACAGGTAATAAAACATCCGGTATGGTGATGATTATTCCTGAAGTGGAAATTTGTTTAATAAAATTTCGCCGGTTTGTCATTTTTGTGAAGAATTTATTCTTTTCATATCGTGAATGAAATTCATTACTCTCAAAAAATAATTAAAATTAATGATCCCTATTTAGAAATCTGACAGCATCCACAATTATCTGTCCTGTGGAACCTTCCGACATAATTTCTACATAGCCGTCTTTGCCTTCTTCAAACTTAAAAGTTCCAATCTTGCGGGAAGGTTGTGGTTCGTACCATCTCCAACCCTTCTGGTCCTTAAAAGGTCGTGGAAAGAAACCTCTCATTCTCTGTGGTTCCATCCAAACTATAGTATCTCCATCCGCATGAATAATGCGTACCTGGAACCTGACCGGTTCATTGTTTGCAGGTGGTCCGGATGCATAGGGAGTCTTTTCATAAAGCCACACATCATAGGTGCCGGCTTCCAGATCAGGTGTAAAGCGTGCAAATTCACCTTTCTTATCCCTCTGGCCATTGATCATGTAAAAATGATTGTAACCTTCGGCATCCTTAAGTTCCGGCCAACCCCATCCATGGAAACGATTTCCTACCCAAAAATAAGGTGTACAATAAAACTCATCGTTTTTGTCGTCTATGATTACTCCTGCTGACTTTGCAGGTTGCTGGGGTATGTTCATTACCACCCTGAATTTCTGTGGAGAGTTTAAAGCGCCTTCGGAATGAACGGCTACAATGGCCACATATTCACCGGGAGGAAAGCCTTCTCCATTAACCCCGATATCCAGCACCTGGTCGTTACCCTGTCCCGCAGATTGAATGTTCAACCATCCAAAATGACGGTTGTTCCGGTAATCAATCCCGTACGTGATGGAATCCAATTCTCCGTTGCCAAGGTTACTGACATGCAATTTCCTTGTATTGGGTTTCGGACGGCTTGCCCTTGCAAGAAACTCCAAAGTATGCGGTATTAACTTTACCGGCCATCCGTAAACATCCATGGCATCTGCCGGACGTGGCCTGAACGAGGGTTCATCACCCGATGATAATATTAATGAAGGTTTTTTAATATCTGCTCTTTCTATGGTAATATGCTGGGTAAAAGAAGCCAGCTCTTTCCCGTTGTCCACGGTCAGGGTAACAGGATAGATCCCGGGGCGTGCAAATATATATTCAGGGGAGGACCCGGCCGACCAGCCTCCATCGCCAAAAGTCCAATAGTACTTTAACAAAGAACATTGATCTTCTTTCAGATTGCAAATACTTTGGAATTTTATTTTTGCACCTGTTTTGGAATGGCTCAGGGGCACCATCATCGCCCGTAATATACCATCCCTCTTTTTATTATCCTCAAAATGCTGCCAGAAAATAATCCATGTGTCAATATTATAGAGGATTCCCTCTTCATAAATCTCAAAAGCGAAATGCGCATGAGGATGATCAGCACAATCTTTTCTTGCTCCCAATCCATATACTTCACCACCATTTACAGGGGTATTATCCGGTATATATTTCTCAATTACATGTCCGGTATTAATGCGCCATTCTGAACCGTCAGGCCAGGTTTTTGATCCATTTGCCCTGATACCCTTCTGTGTATCGAGGTCAAAAGGGGCATACATCAATGAATTCTGAGCCATATTAACATCAAGTCCGCCATGAGCCTGTCCTCCCAGATAGGCTCCCATAAACGAGTCATCACCATTAAATGCCCTGCCGATATCAATAAAATTATTTTTGTATATAAAGTTTTCATCCTTATCCTCTCCATCTATAAACCACGCATGGATTTCACCGGGGCAAATGCGCTGAGTCATATCCTGAAGAACAAATCTTGCTTTCTTTTTTGGCATGCAAGGCGCATGGTTGTGAGTAAGAAATCCACCATCTTCTACAAAGATATCCGAAACTCCATCAAACCAAATTCTTACTCCGTTTATTACATAAGGTTCATAATAACATTCTTGTGAACCGACATATCTACGCATCTCCAGTGGCAGGCCGTTAACTAAAACTTCACATGTAAACTCATACATGGTTCGCGCCCTATACATATCCCCCAAATCAGAACCCGATTCATCCGCCGGTATTTTACCTTTGTTAGTATAAAGAATATTTGCAGAGGTAGACAAAAGTTCGATGGTTAATATACTTCCGTCCTTTCTTGTATATTTAAGCGTTTCACCGTGGTTTAACTCAAACGGGGTCATTGTTTCCTTAAAGTTGCGTTTTATTATGTTTTTAATACTCTTACTTTGGGGATACCCAGTCATAACACAAAAACTAAACAAACATATTGTAAATAAAAATTTCTTTATCATTTGTTAAATTTAAAAGGTTTATTAAGTGTATTCTCACCAACGAAGCTACCACTGAATATGCTTTTTTGGCCTGTGCTATTTTCTGTGTCACGGTTCGTAACAATAACACATTGGCATGAAATTATTTTGTCAATATTACTTCATAATGCTTTTCGAAATTAATACTCATCAATACTTTATTAGGAGACTACGCCATTCTCGCGGGCCCTTAGCTACTTAGGGAAATATTCTCACTTCTGGTATTCACCGGCCAGCTTTATAAGCTTTTTTGCGTATCCGGGGAAGTCCAATTTTTGTTCAGCAAAGATCAAATATGACAAGTCTGCGGTCCAACCTGGAAGGTATTGTGTCTGTGGATCCATCATATATCCTTCCTCGCCTTTTGGATATCGTGATTTTTCCCAAACAATTTTCAGGCTCTCATAACTAGCTGTATATTCTTTCCAGGCAGAATCTGCGATAGATGCCATTTTGTTCAGAAAGGCAGCCACTTCCTCCTTCTGACCTTTCTCATTGGCAATTTTTGCTTTATCACAATAGCTGGCTATTGCTCCTATTGAAAGAACAAGGTCGCAATGTGCTTTCATAAAATTGCCCATTGATAAAAATACTTCAAGGTTATAGCGGTTGTTATTAACCTTGCTCATATTTTGTTCTAAAATTTGATTCGCTTCAATACATTTAATCTTTTCTATTTTAGCTGTATCCAAAATTGACTGGAAATGCTTTACCCAACTTCCTTCCGGAGGATTACTTTGTAAATCAGGAAGGGTTATAAGCTTATAACCTGCATAGTTTTTCACACCCTCTTTCAACAGACCAGCTTTCCAGAAATTTACCCGTTCAGACAAATTTTTGAATGCAGAACCCAGACCGGAAGTATTTGGCCCAAAAAAACGGTGTATGTACTTTTCCCAGAATTGATCCAAGGTAGCAGGATTTTTGCTGTTCCAGGCATACTCAGCAGAAGCCAGAAATCCTACCCAGAAAATTTCAGAATGATTTCCTGCATCATCACCCCAGGCAGTACAGATTTCACCAAAAACATCCTTTTCTGCACCTATCGTAATAAAACTTTTAATGTTTTCGCCTTTCAGTTTATAATTAGTTATTAAAGGCGTGTTGCCAATAATCGCAGTAGCAACAATAACTTTAAAATTATTCTTTTTATACCAATCGAGTACGGCAAGATTTCCTTTCTCATTTCCAAGTTCATAGTTCCACCGGTTAAAAATTCCATCCTTTGGAAATTTGTCTATTATTTTGTCAAACTTTCCAATACCGTTTGTCCAGACAGAATCGTATTTTTCATCGGCTTTCCTGTAAGTATAGTAGTATATCCCGGCATGTTTTAACGGCATATCATCCCAGAAAATAATGGTCCGGCCATGTTCTCTCATAAAATCGTGAACTTTGTTCAACCAGATAAGGTAAAGTCCAAGATCTCCGATCTCCTCTTTTTTCTTTTTACAGAGAGGGCATAAACCCATATAATACACTTCATCCCCGCCAATGTGAAAATATTTAACTCCCGGCGTGGCTTCAATTGTTTCCCGATACATATCGAATAAAAGTTTATAAGTACCTTCATTGAGAGGACAACATGACTGATTAATTTTGGGATCCTCCCGGAGATGTTTGAATTCATCATGTTTAAGAATAAATCCGGCATGCCCAAGGCCCTGCACCAGGGGTATAATATCAATGTGATATTGATGAGCAAAAACAGTGAGCTCTTTTACCTGCTCCGGAGTAAATGAAGTGGGAGCGGGGATGGCTGGATGTAACTGGTACTTAAACCTGTCCTCAAATTCGAGCACAACTCCGTTCACCTTGTATCTGGCAAGTTTTTTAACACATTCTTTAAGATATTCGTACCGGTCAAGATGGAAAAAAAAGTTATAATGAACCGCCCGAAGCTTAATTTGCGGCCAGTCCTGAATAAGGAGACACTGCAAAGATCCGTTAGCCCATTTAGCCTCCTCCATCAACTGTATCAGCGTTTGAACCCCATAGAAAAGTCCGGCCCTGCCTCCTCCGGATATAATTATAGATTTCTTATTTACATCCATTACATAAGATTCTTCATAATCTTTTTGCGGAAGTGGAAGCCCGGAACAGAAATTTAAGAATCCCTGATCTTCGGAGGGAATACCTAGAATAATGGCAGATTTGGCGATATTTTCATATGATTCAACAACCTGCACTTTCGCAGAATAGTTAAACAGTTGATTTAGTTCATCTTTTAATAAATTTGCGGCAAAACGATCACTATCGTCAGCTTTTGAATAAAGGTAAATAGTTTTGAATTTTTCCGGATTTAGGAAGATACCTTCTTTGAATTCCATTTTCCGTGGAGCAGGCAGGATCTGAAAATCAGTTTTCTTTGATTTCTCTTCCTGGCAGCCGATAATGCTGACTAATAGTAACAAATAAATACTTCCTGTAGCAAATACCTGGCTTGTCATTTTTTGCAAAAAAGATAATTTTGTCATTTTGTGTATATTATTTTATAAGTCTTAAAAATTAATTAATACGATGGTGTTTCCTCGCCGGTCAATAAACTGTAAATTTCTTTGGAGACTCTTCCAATGTTTTATTGCCAAAATAATCCATCGCTTCGACCACCACCCTGTAAAAACCAAATTTCTGTTCAGGAATTTTTTTGCTGAATACATTATCCCCCTTAACCTGGTCGCCCTCTATGCCGTCATCATTCAATTCCACAACAAATGATTTTTCAGGATTTCCCTTCAGGATGAGCCGGGCTTTGACATATTGAATTTTTGACCCGTCATAAACCTTGACATGAATTACATTATCACCAGGAATTTGCACAAAGCTTATTTGTGGAGAAGTAATGTCCTTGCCAGTAACAGTGATTTTAATTACTCCTTGTTTGATAGAATGAAAAGGAGAATCAGGAAGCCAGTACCTCGCGAAAAATTCAATGACATGATCCTCCGGGCAACCTGAAGATATTAAAGGCACATTGTATTCAGTGTAAGCACCCATTGAGTTGAATGGATCCCAATCATCCAGCTTCCTCATATTGATTCCGGATGGATTTACATATTCATCGGAAGAGAATAAAGCAGTGCGCCAGTATTTATCCTGATCTTCTACTAAAAGTATTATGGATTCACCGGGGTTAGCTATTCCATCTCCATTCCCATGGCCCAGTAAGACCGTCTCATAATCATTCCCTCCTTTAACGACGGTAAATATTTTCCCGTCTGCTATTTCAAAATCTTTTATTTCCGGGACATCTTTCTTCAATGGTATTTCAAAAAATTCAACCCATTCATTCTTATTCTCATCGCGCAGGGTTAATTTGAATTTTTCAATTTCAATACTATCGGCTTTTACCAAAAATGAATATGGTGTTTGGCATGTTTTTATTTCATTTATGCCAATATTGCCAAATTCGGACCGGTTTTGAATAACATTAGCACTTCTTCTGGTAGCTGATAATGTTGCACTTATATTTTTTCCAAGAGATAATCCGTTGTTCAATATTTTTATTGAAAGGGAAACCTCTTTTCCGCAGACCGCCCAGCTCATATTCCCGGTTTCAACCGAGGCGATGCAGATATTGGCATTATCTCCTTTTTTATTGATCCCTATTTCGTGGGCACTGCCATTAGTGGAAATCGCCAGCCTGCCGGTGTTATCGCTCCGGATCGTTTTGACTGAAGTTTTTAATTCTTTAATATCAACATCATTGATTGTATAAAATTGGTTTTTCTCATACAGTGCGGGAGTTGTTATGCTTAGGTTTACAAACGGTAAAATTTCGCCATCAGGCAGAAACTCTCTTACCGTACACCTGAAACCTCTTTTATCAACATTTTCCAGGATGGTAACACCCGGAACATTCCGGTCGGTGCTAACCTTGTAATCCCAAACAGAAAATTCAGGATATACATCAATATGATTCCATTTCAATGGCTTTATAGGAGGGTTTTCAAATGTTTTAAGAAGAAAACTGAACAAGTCGCCCAACCCGCAGGTAGAATGTCCTGCATCATAAATTTTAAATTCATAGTTATCCATAACCTGGGGCCATACCTTGTTCAGTTCCTGATGAAAGCCGCGAAGGCGATCCTTGTCACCATAGTTTAAGCGCACATTCATACCCCCATAATTCTTATACATATCAATGTGGCGGTAATAAAACGGAAAATCCACAGGTCCCGCTAAAAATTCTGCAGAACCGCAAAAGCTGCCGGCAGCTGAAACCAAATGGGGATATTTCCCGCCGATCCAAAAGGCCATAAACCCACCCATGGAAAGGCCGGAGATGGCCCGGTGGTCCCTGTCTGCAATGGTATGGTAATGGGTATCTATATAATCAACAAACTCCGGAAAGTAGATCGGATACTGACGGTAAGTATCCAGCCATTCAACATTGTATGGTTGCTTAAAATAATCCTCATTTTCACGCCTGTTGTATCCGTCAGGTTTAACAACAATAACATCATGGGAGGATACGAAATTCGAGATGTTATCGCCCTTGTTTTCATCGCCTTTATCATAATCAGCATACTGGCTTGCACTTCCGAAATACCTTTGCGCCCACCCATGATAAAAATAGATGACCGGATATTTTTTATTTGGATTGTTGTAATAATCAGGCGGCAGGAATATACGGTAATTTCTTACCTCTCCAAATACCTCGCTATAGTGTCTTGAATCAATAATGGTAACATTACCTGCCTTTTGAGCATTGGTTTGATTAACAAACACCAATAAGAGAATCAGATGAACAATTAATTCAGGTATGTTTTTTAAAGATCTATTTTTAACCATTGCCAATATTTTATTATTGTGATAATTGGTATGTGACCTACATCAGATCAAAGAATTACATAAACTAAAGACTTCGGAGGAGCAGAATAAAATGCACTTTTTTTATTTTTCATAGACAATTTCTTTGGATCCGGATATTTTATTTTTCGCTGCAGTTATTCCTGATGATTTTTTACCGACAACAATTGCCGTTGATTGATTTCCTTTGCCTGCAGAGCGGATAATGTTATTTGAAATATTGATATCGTGTGTTACGCCACCTATATAGAAACCGCTTGACTCATCGTTAACTCCGTTGTTTTCAATTATATTATTGGTAAATGTATTTCGGTGACCGCTATTTTGTTCGGTTTCATTCCGGAAAATAACGCCATTCCTGCCATTTTCAAAAACATGGTTATTCTCAAAAATATTATCTGTATCCTGATGACCTATCGACATACCGTTATCACCATTTGCATAAACAGTATTGTTTCTGAAAATCCCGTTTTGTACCCTCCAGCATAAAAAGATGCCAACAAATTTATTGTGATGACTGATGCAGTTTTCAATGATTGAGTGGTCGGATCCTGCTCCGGGATGAAAACCTTGTCCGGTCCCATTCGAGGCCTCGCACCCTCTCGCAGTAATATTTTCAGTAGTCTGCCAGCTGAAAGAATCCCCGTTGAATTCATTAACCTTTACATTTTCCATTAAACAGTTCTTAGATTTATGAATATAAATTCCCGATCCCCTGCATCCGTTAATATAATCGTTCGTGTTCTTATTGCCCTCAACAACCAGATCGGCAATTTTAACATTTCTGACACCAACTGCTTCTATAATTGAACAACCATTTGAGATTGTGCCATTTAACGATGCGACATAATCAAATAAGAGGTTGTTGTCAAAATATATAACATTGTCTTTTATATATGTTATAATGGCAGTTGTCGCATCTTCCCCCTTATATTTATCATCATGTATCTGAATACCCATACCAATTTTAAAACCACTGGCATCTTTTACCACTGCTTTTAACATTTCCCAATCTGCATCTATAATAAAACTGGTTCTAAATCCGTCACATTTTTTTAATATAGTGGCCTTTCCAGATCCGATCAATGAGGTATTGTCTGTAAGACGGACAGGTCCAATGATTTTATAAACACCCGGATTAAGTTTTACAATACCACCACCTCTGGTCCTGATAGCATCGATTGCTATCTGGATCGCCTGTGATGTAAAACCGGCTACATCGGCGTTGGGACCTCCAACTGTGATAATCTGTTCAGCATGCTTTACATCCAGCAGACCAGTACCCTGACTGTAAATACTTGAATTTACAGATATCCAGATAAATATCAGACTTAAAACTACAAATGATTTTGGTTTCATATTTAATACCTTCTATTAATATCCATTTAATGCGAATTAAGAGTTAAAATATAATGCCACAAAGTGGCCAAATCTCAATAACCGAGGGTGATAATCCACGGTTCAAACATCAAAATCAAACCAGCCACGCAGTGGTTGAACTTCTTAAAACAATGTTCAGCCCACTTCTGGGCTGTGGATGGGAGGGTTATTTGTTACCGTGGGTTGAAACCCACGGTAATTTAAATAACACCCTTCCAGGGTTTTAAGGAAATTTCTGTCTTGTTATTCAACCCTTAATTGCCATATTTAATTATTTCCCAATAGTTTCTTCTGTTGGCAGATACCACTGTGCGTCCAGCCAGTGGGTACGCATTAGGTCCGCCTTTTTCTGTAGCTCCCCGATGATATCCGGGCCATATAAGAAATAATCCTCGTGTTGCGGGTCGGCCGCATGCGCGAAGAGGTCCAGCCCGCCCTTTTCCAGCATGGCACGCAATTCGTTGGCGTTGTCCATCTCATTGCGCTGTATTTCGTTCCACAGAATCATGGCGTGGGTGCGCGCACTTTGGTACCAGCGAGGCGGTGCCGTAAGCTGGGGGTTACGATCCCGGATTTCCTGACCAAAATAGAAATTTTCGAGACTGCGGACAGTGCTGGCCCACAATCGCAGCGAGAGCGCAAGCTGGCAAAACCATTCGCCCTCCGGTGCGTCCGCCGATTGTTCGAAGAGGTTGGCGGCCTCCAAGGCCGAATCATGGACGTTTCGATAGCCGGGAGAGCGATACTCGGTGATCCCAGTCTTCCGATCCCTCCGGCGCTGATTCATCCTGTTGTAGTCCAGGCGGGCTACATCTTCCAGCACCGTGTAGACGTACGGAAGGAAATAAGCTTCCTCCGCCGGTGTGAGCAGCTCTGGCTTGATGAGCAATGGCCTCGTCACAATCCGGCTGCCGGCCGTGTAGACTTCCATGCCGGGCACCACCACATCATCCATAAACCAATAGCGCTCATCAAAGGGAGCAAAGCATTGCTGTTTGATCAGGCTGAAGGCTGCCACCACCCTGTCGGCGTTTTTTTCCCCGCTCCAGCGCAGGGCCAGTTCGCGGAGTTTTGCCGTCGTGTCGGACTGAACTCCGGCCGGTTGCCTCAGCGCGTCTTCCATAAGATCCACCAACCGCCGGACTGTTGGGATCGGCTCATCGGTGCGTTGATACCAAGTCTGGCACGTGTTGATTTCCACGACCTGGACTTCCGGGTCGGCCAATTGGCTCACCCTGCTCAATACTGTCTGTACATCAATAATACCTTTGATCGGATAGGCATCAGTAAGTCTGGTTGATAAAACCACGACTGATTTGTTCACCATAGAACGATCAAAGGTTTCGCCGAACTTGGCGAAGGGTGGCAGGAGCGGCTCAATCGTGGTGCGGTCCTTCGGTGCGATGTTGCCGGCCATGCGGATTTGAACCGACCCGCCGCCTTTCCTCGCACCCCGGTCCATGGCTTCGTAAAGCTTCCGTATCCGAACTCCCGCATCAACGTTGCGACAATTGTCGGGGCCGTTTCGCCCCACATACAACGAGCTCCAGCACACACCCGATCCGCTGTCATTATACCAGGAGTCAATTTCCTTAATTTGGGGGGCATTCCTCTTCAGTTCTGTCATCATCCACTCGATCATTTCAAGAGTTTCCGGCTGGTCCACACACCAGGCGAATTCAGCTCTGGTCGAACGGGACGGTGAGTCCACGCGAGGTCCCCGCAGGGTGGGATATTGCCGGAAAAACGATTCCGGGAGGAATTGGGTCTCATTGCCGGAGAAGACCGCACCCAGCTCCAACTCTTTTAGAATCGCCACCTTGCCCAGAAGCAATTTCCGGTTGGCGATAACCCAGTCCGCAGGGAGATGGGGCACCAGCTTGGGGTGCGGAAAGAAGGCCCACATGGTGGCCATGTAGGCTCCGTACTCATGCCATCCGCTGCGAAAGTTCAACTTATGCATGGGGCTTTTCTCTGCCAGAACACCAATGTCAATCTCTACTTTTCCATAAGGTTTCAAGCGTGCGGCAATATCAGCATAAGCCCGAAACTCTTTCAGATCACGAATCGCATTGTGAAAGATAAATGTCTTGCCCGGGATTTTCGACTCAGGCTTAACCGGTTGACCTAAGGCCGGGCAAGCCACAATCAGGAATGCAACAACTGCAAGCCGGTGCGGTTTAAATTTGAGAAAGACATTTTTCATAACAATTGTATTTTGATTTATCTATTAGTATTAGTCTTGTAAATGAATTTTTCAGACCACATCAGGGACCCATAAGGTTTACGGTATTCCCGTGTCAGCATTGCATCTGCTTCAGCATCGTTAGTAAACTTATTGGTTGTATCATTATATCTCAATGAACGTCCGAGATGATAGGAAATATTTGCCAATGCAGGAAGTGCAGATGAATAAAAGCTGTCAGTGATTGGGCAGTGCTGGGTTTCATTTCTGAAAATCCCGTTTTGTACTCTCCAGCATAAAAAGATGCCAACTCCTGTATTAAGATTTACAATTCCGCCACCTCTGGTCCTGATAGCATCGATGGCTATCTGGATGGCTTCTGATGTAAAACCGGCGACATCGGCGTTGGGACCTCCAACCGTGATAATCTGTTCAGCATGCTTTACGCCCAGCAGGCCAGTACCCTGACTGTAAATGCTTGAATTTACGGAAACCAGGATAAGTATCATGCTTAAAACCACAAATGATTTTGGTTTCATAATAATGCCTATTATTAATATTTATTTAATTATTTCCCAATAGTTTCTGCTGTCCCCAGGTATATTTGTGCATCCAGCCAGTGAGCCACCATCAGATCTATCTTTTTATCAAGTGCCCCGATGATATCCGGGCCATATAAAAAACTATCCTCATTCCGGGACTCGCCCGCATGGGCAATTAGGTATAGTCCACCTTGTTTAAGCATAACCCGAAATTCATTGGCATTGTCGAGTTCATCGCGAAGTATTTTATTCCACAAAATCAAATCGGGTAGTTGAGTCTGAGACGATTTGATCCTGCGGGGAAGGGCCGCAAGTTCCCTGGGGTGGCGATCACGTATTTCCTGGCCAAAATAGTAATTATCGATGCTGCGAAGGGTACTGGCCCATAGCCGCATTGAGAGTGCAAGTTGGTTGAACCAAGCCTTCTCAGGTGCATCAGAGATTTGAGCTAAGATTTTGGCGGAATGTAACGCCGACTCATAGATATTTCTATAAGCAGGAGAGTGATACTCTGTAAGTCCAAATCTCCTGTCGCCATGTACAAGTTTGTAGTCAAGTCGGGCTTCGTGATCCTCTGCGGCGTAAACATAAGGCAGGAAATAAGCTTCCTCTTCAGGGGTGAGCAGTTCTGGTTTAAAGAGCAATGGCCTGGTCAAACATCTGCTTGCTGCTGTGTAGACATATTCACCATGTATTACCACATTATTCAGATTAGTATTGTCCGAATTAAAAGAAAAAGCGCTGAAGCATTTCCTGATCAGGTTAAATGCTGTCACCAGACTGTCGGCATTACTTTCACCACCCCAGCGAATAACCAACTCCCGAAGTTTTGTATTTGTGTCGGATTGGTCACTGGCTGGATGTTTCAAACCATCTTCAACAATGTCAACCAGGTGTTTGACAGTTGGAATAGTCTCATCGGCGCGATAATACCATGTTTGGTCCGTATTAATTTCCAACACCCGGACTTCCGACCTGGAGAACCTGTTCATGTCTTTCAATACTGCTTGCACGTCAGTTATCCCACGTACAGGATAGGCTTGCATTAATCGGCTTGAAATGAGCACATAAGAACTGTCAAGCGGTACAGCGTAAGTGTCACCGAACTTAGCGAATGATGGCAATAAGGGCTTAATTTTGGATTGGTCTTTCTTTGATATGTTCCCAGCCATCAAAATCCTTACTGAACCGCCGCCTTTCCTGGCACCCTTGTCCAGTGCTTCAATAAGACCCTGAATACGCACTCCCGCATCAATTCCCTGACAAAAGTCGGGACCATTTGTCCCCGGGTATAACGACGTAGCCCAGCAGAAACCTGATCCTGAATCATTGTTCCATGACTGAAGTTCCTGAACCTGCGGGGCATTGCGTTTCAGTTCTGTCATCATCCACGCTATCATTTCAAGTGTTTCCGGTTGATCCACACACCAGGCGAATTCAGCTCTGGTCGAGCGGGCCGGCGCGTCTACCCGGGGTCCGCGCAGATGAGGATTCTGCCTGAAAAACGCCTCAGGCAGTATTTGATTCTCATTCGCGGAGAAGACAGCATCAAGTCCCAATTCTTTGAGAATCGCCACTTTGCCCAAAAGTAATTTTCTATTGCTTTCTACCCATTCCTTTGGGAGATAGGGAGCAAGTTTGGGGTGTGGGAAAAAGGCCCACAAAGTGGCCATATATGCTCCATATTCATGCCATCCGCTGCGAAAGTTCAATTTATGCATGGGGCTTTTCTCTGCCAGAACACCAATATCAATCTCTACTTTTCCATAAGGTTTCAAGCGTGCGCCAATCTCAGCATATGCCCGAAACTCTTTCAGATCGCGAATCGCATTGTGAAAGATAAAGGTCTTTTCCGGGATTGTCGACTCTGATGTATTCGATATATTACCTATTGCCGGATAAACCAAAATCAGGTATGTAGCTACTGCAAGCAGGCGTCTTTTAAACTTGGGAAATATATTTTTCATAACAATTGAATTTTGATTTATCAATTATAATTAGTCTTTTAAATGAATATTTCAGACCACATCAGGGACCACATAAGGTTTCCGGTATTCACGTGTCAGCATTGCATCGGCTTCAGGATCGTTGGTAAACTTATTGGATGCATCATTATATTTCAATGAACGACCGAGACGATAGGAGATATTTGCCAAGGCAGGGAGCGCAGATGAATAAAAGCCGTCACTGATCGGGCAGTTGAGGGTTTCATTTTTGCCGGAACGAATCGCATCAATGAAATTTGCATGATGACTTACTTCACCGGATGCCTCCTGCTTGCTTGTGTCTGTGTCGATTGATCCTTTAAATGGTTCTTTCTCACGTTTACGAAGGGCTTTCCATAATCCGGTCAATGCAGCAAGCTCCAGGTATCCTTCTGTGCCGTAAAACATGTGGCCTATTTTGATATTGAGACCAGCCTCACTGTTAGTATATCGACCGCGGGTTTCAAATTCAAGGATTTTCCCATCTCTATATTTAAATGTACAGTTATGCGTATTTGGAGTTTCCTGGGCACATTCTTTTGGATCAATTCCATAAACACCACCATCTGAAAAAATGGAAACCGGAAGTTCGTGTTTGTTAAGCCCCCAACGGAGTATTTCGATCTCGTTAACGCCCTGGTTCCCGGTATCCCCGCTTCCGGTATCCCAGAACCAGTGCCAGTTATAATGCAGCCTTTTTGCATTATACGGGCGATATGGTGCCGGCCCCAGCCATGTATCATAATGAAGGTTTGCAGGTGGCTCACTGTCTGTCGCAATGCCAAATGAATCTCGCGGTTTGTAACAAATTCCACGGGCCATATATACATCACCGATACCACCGTCATGAAGAAATTTAATAGCCTCCATTATATTGATGATCGAGCGGTTCTGAGATCCAACCTGAACCCGCATATTGTATTTGTTGGCTGCCTCCATAATTTTTTGTCCTTCGAAAACATTGTGGCAAGCTGGTTTTTCAACATAAACATGCTTCCCTGCCTGGCAAGCCCAGATGGTTCCCAGCGCATGCCAATGGTCTGGGGTTGCAAAGGAGACTGCATGAATATCGGGATTATCAAAAACTTTGCGCATATCCCATTCGGTGGTAGGTTTTACGCCTGTTGTGTCGAATACCGTTTTTGATCGTTCGGCAAAAAACTGTTCATCAGCATCACAGAGGGTTACCAACCTTACATTATGGCTGTCTTTCAGGGAACAATAGCTTTTTATATGAGCATTTCCCCTGTTCTTGATACCAATAACTGCCAAATTAATACGATCGTTTGCACCAATAATTGAAGCATACGATTTGGAACTGAATCCCATGCCACCAATGGCAATTGCAGCCGTTCCAAGAGCACTTTTCCTGATGAATTCCCTACGTTCTTTCATAATGTATTAATATTAAATAATCTTCCTGTTAACTGCGTCCCATTCTACCCGCCTTTTCTCAACATACGATTTATGGGCCATCAGGCAGGTCACCCCTTCTTCAAAAGCACGTTCAATATTGCAACTAGGAGTTCCTCCATTACGGATACAATCGATCCATTCTTTAATATGCAAATATGTCGTATCCACCGAACGGCCATTTATAGTTGTATTTTCCAGGCCTCTTGAAGCGTAGTATTTCGTAGAGGCTGAAGTGACGGCATCAACCTTACCCGAATTTGGATTTAAAGCGACCATTGGGGCTGAAGGATCAATCAATCCTGACTTTATCTGATCTTTATAACGTGTTGATAACCTATCTGCTGTAATGCTGATCGCTTCTCCAAATTCCATTGAAGCATCGTGGCCCATAAATACCCTGCCCCGGTCCCGCGAGTTGGCCAGGGTAGCGCTATAGAGCAATGCTAAGTCACGGTCAGGGTATTCAAATGTACAATGCAGTACATCGGCCATGTCGCGGTTATCTTTCCAGTAGTAAATTCCACCGGAAGAAACTACTGATTTCGGAATGCCAATTCTCAGGAGCTGATTCACTGAATCATACTCGTGAGTGAAGAGCTGACCTATCATTCCTATGTCGTAATCAAAAAATTTTGTCCAGTTATAGTAACGGTCCAGACTAAACGGAACTTTAGGCGCATCACCCAGCCACTGGGCCCAGTCAATTGATGTTTCATCGCCGGGTTTCAATTTTCCTTCGCTGTCACGATCCCGGATCCAGGCCCCTGAAGCGTTATTCCGGTTGGTCGTTGTTTCAATTAAACAGATCTTGCCAAGTATATTTTTACCAATGATATCCTTAGCCTGCTGAAAGATTACACTTTGCGGAAGCTGGTGACCTAACTGATAGACAACCTTACTATTTTTGATTGTATCATAAAGTTCATACAATTCCTTTTCCTGGTGGACCGGAGACTTTTCGCAATAAACATGCTTGCCTGCCTTTGCAGCGGCTATGGATATGCGGGCATGATGGTGGTCGGGGGTGACAATCATCACTGCATCGATATCTTTATCGTCAAGCATTTCCTGATATGAATGATACCTTTTTACAGGCAAACCGGACCTGGCACCCCCTGCCCGGATCCCGTTACGATAGATAGCCAATCCATTTTCGGCATGAAGGTCAAAAACATCACATATTCCGGTAATCGCAATGTTTAAATCTTCCTGGGCAAACCAGTCATTGAAAGTGTTTTTTTTCTTCCAGTCTTCGGCCTCGCCGGGCAGCATATAGCCTAACCCTCTGGAATGTTGACGGGCCCTGGTGCCAAAACCAATCACTCCTATTCGAAGTAAATCACCTTTGGATCCTGAGGAACTTTTTAAAAGAGAGGGTGTTTTAAGGTTATCCAAACCCAATTCTTTAATAATTCTGGTTTTCTTTTCATGGTCATACGACCATTTCTCATATAACTCAAATCCAAACATTCCTAAAACAGGTAATCCTACCAACGATTTTAATAATGTCCTGCGTTTAAACGTCGTCTTTTGTTCCGTTCCATCCTTCTGCCCTGAATTGGTCAGGCGTTCTTTTTCTTGATCCATTTTATTTATCCTCCATTTTATTTTTTCGATTTATATACCTGCTGACTAACATATCTAACCCGGCGAACATACCCGATGGAAAGACGGCTATAACAACTAAAGCTACAGATTCTATAAGTGTTTTGCTGACTACAAGGTAGCTTCCTTCTGTGGGAACTGAGTATTCCAATCCGATAAGCGGCGGATTGTTCAAATAGTAAACAAAAAGCAGGATTGCACCTGAAATTGCTGCTGCTCTTGTGAAAAGGCCGAGGATTAATCCTAATCCAATCGCTATTAATCCCCAAGTATTCAGAAAGTCTACTGTGCTTAACACGCTGGCATTTGAAACTATCCAATGTGAAAATCCCGAAAGTATCCATTTGGATTCACCGAGAAACCCCGCTGAGGTCCAGGAAGGACTTAATAACTTTGAGAATCCCTCATATAATATCTGCCACCCGATTAAAAATCGTAGCGCAACTAAAACATAGACCTGTATCGGTCTGAAATTTCCTTCTTCTTTCATCGTTTTTAATTTTACAATTTTACATTTATTATTAATCTTCAGATTTTATTATCTCATCCATTCCATAAACAAATCATCTGTCTTTTCATTTGGCTTCAGGGCTACAATACGCAATTGTCCTTCAGCATTCCCGAAATGATAACCAGCTTTAATTATGTTCATATCAATATTAATACTTTCATTATCAGTAGTAATGCCCGTACCATCTGTAACCCCCGCCATCATCAGCTTCCTTGGTGCCAGACAGACAGCAAGGTCAGGAAGATCATAAGCGGTCAGGGCACCGGGAACAGTACTGTGAATAAAATGAGGATTATAAAAACGGTTCATTACAATTGACTGGTAAGAGGAATAAGGTTCAATAAGAGCTATCCGTGTAATCGCAGGATCAAATGCTGCTGCGTGCAGCAATACCGGTGCCATTTCCTTTCTTGCAAAACCATAAATTTCTTTTATCCCGGTATCTTTCTGTAATACCCTGGTAAGTCTGACCACATCACCTGCCCTTATTCCTACGATACTTCTGCCGATAAGCACGGAACCAAACCATGCATTATAGGAGTTGCCTTCAATATATGAATCTCCTTTTAATAATCCTGGTCCGGTTTCACCAATTCCTATCATATCGGGAGCCAGCACCGTAAAGCCTTTTTTGACGAACCACTCTATCTCACCCCCGATTGAAGCTTCTGCCGACTTGCCAGAAGGATGAAGGTATATCAATGCCTTATTGTTTGGCTTATCCGGTTTCATTAACAGGTAAGGAATAATATAATCTCCTTCTCCCTGAACAAAATACTTCTCAATCACATAGCCATCCTTTTGATAGCGACCGGTAAATACCGGTTCATGAAATTCGGATGGTTCCCTGTAACCAGAAAGCTTTTTAGCTGAATTCAATACCTCCGGAAGATGTTTGGTGAGATCGTTCCGGGAGTTTTGTAATTTATTGATCAGCTTTTCCGCCTCTCTGCGGTTGAGGCTGAAAACAGTCTCTCCTCCAAGTGATGTTGAAATCTGGCCTGTGCTGGTTACCTGTAATTCTTCAGCACTTAATAGTTCAATATCCTCATCCTTCGGATTTCCAGGATTGTTAAAATGTTTCTGGAAAAAAGCATACTGTGCTTCCCGGTTCTTCATAGTTGAATTGTGACCTGTATCAGACTCAACCCTGCCAAAATTGACCTCTTTGCCGTAAGCCATATATAAGCCCGACACCTCCTTTTCAGTCTCTTTTGCCCCCTGGATGCTGAAAAAATCCCTGCTGGTGGTTATCATTAATGCGGGCTTTGGTGCTCTTACCAATAACAAATCGGACTGGTCTAACCCTTTCAGAATACAATTGTATAAGTTCTGTTCAGCATCCGATGGTCCAATTGTCTGAAGTAACCTCGTGAAATTGGTAAGATAGTTTCCGGGTGCCGCAGCATTTATGCGATCATCCATTGCAGCAATATATGCGGATTGCGTTCCTCCTCCTGATCGTCCGGTTATCCCTATTCTTGCGTGATCCACCTCTTTCCTGGCAAAAAGATAATCAACCGCCCTGATTCCATCCCATATCATATAACGGGCCTGCGACCCACCTGTGATAAACACCTGTGCACCAGGGTAAGAATGTTCTATTGTAGGACCATCAAAAGAAGATTTACCGGTTACCGAATTATAATATTCAAGGCGTTCACCCTGCCCGACAGGATCAAAAGCAAACACAATAAAGCCCTTTTTAACCAGGTTTAGAATATCATGCTGATATCCGTCATACCTATACCCATCATCTGAGTGTCCGCTGCAAAAGATTATAGCCGGTGCTTTATCTCTTTTCTTTAATCCGCCAGGGATAAACATGGATGATGTAACATAAAATCGGGGCTGAGACTCATAAACAATATGCTCTATCCTGTAACCATCCTTCTTAATTGTTCTAATAATCCTTGCATTCAGGGGAGTTTTTTCCGGGAATGGACCAACTATATCCATCAGGGTTTCAAATATCAATTTCTGCCTCTGTTGCCAATCAGACAATGAACGCAATTCCGCAATATTAGCAGACCGCTGATTAAGAAGATGATAAGCCTCCCCCGAGAGGTAATGATATAATGAATTGGGGGCATCGCTGTACTGAAGCCACTTATTCCTGATTACATCAAGTTCATTCTGTGCAATCATTTTATTATTCACCAACAACATGACTGAGGTCAGGGCGAACATGAATTTGGATAAAATCAAGTACTTATGAATTACTTTGTAAAGCGGCTGTTTCATTTTAATGAAGTCCAAATTAGTTATCCTGAGATTTTATTTACTTTATCCATTCCAAAAACAGATTATTTTGCTTCTCTTTTGATTCAGATAATACAATACTAAATTGTTCGCTGGCATTTTTAATCTTATAAGCATTTTTAATTATTTCAAGATCATTCTCAATACTTTTCTGATCGGTTTTAATGCCATTCCCATCTGTAATATCTTCCATCATCAGCTTCCTCGGTGCCACACAACCGGCAAGGTCAGGAAGATCATAAGCGGTCAGGGCACCGGGAACAATACTGTGAATAAAACGAGGATTATAAAAACGATTCATCACAATGGACTGATAAGAGGAATAGGGTTCAATCAGAGCTATCCGTGTTATAGCAGGATCAAATGCTGCTGCATGCAGCAATACGGGTGCCATTTCTTTCCTGGCAAATCCATAAATTTCTTTTATCCCTGAATCTTTCTGCAACACCCTCGTAAGTCTGACCACATCACCTGCCCTAATTCCCACGATACTTCTGCCGATAAGCATGGAAGTACACCATAAATTATAGGAGATGTTATCAATATACGAATCTCCTTTAAAAATTCCCGGTCCCATTTCACCAATTCCAATCATATCCGGAGCCAACACTGCAAAACCACTTTTAGCAAACCACTCCATCTCACCCCCAACTGAAGCTTCGGCCGATTTTCCCAAAGGATGAAGATAGATCAGTGCTTTATAGTTCGGCTTATCCGGTTTCATTAACAGGTAGGGAACAACATAATCCCCCTCTCCTACAACAAAATACTTCTCAATCACATAGCCATCCTTTTGAAAACGGCCGGTAAATACCGGTTCATGAAATTCGGATGGTTCCCGGTAACCCGAAAGATTTTTGGCTGAGATCAATACGGCCGGAAGATGCCTGGTAAGGTCACACCTGGATTCCTGCAATTTGTAAATCAGCTTTTCCGCCTCTTTTTGGTTAAGGCTGAAAATAGTTTCTCCTCCAAATGACGTTGATAGTTGACCGGTAGGTGTTTTCTGTAATTCCAGTGCTGAACAGTTTTCAACCTCCTCTTCGACAGGGGACCCTTGTAATTGCAGATGTTTCCGGAAGAAAGCATACATCGCTTCACGATTCTTTTTAGTGTAATCGTGCTCAGCATCGTCTTCCGTTATTTCGAGGTTAGCAGGTTTACTGTATAATTCATAGATTCGTTTCGATTCAGAGTAGGTCTCGCGGGTGCCCTGAATGCTAAAGAAATCTCTGGTAGTAGCCATTAGGAGGGTTGGTTTTGGTGCCTGGATTTCTATAAAATCCGCATGGTCAATACCACTCGAAATACCATGATAAAAATTTTGTTCCCCATCCCCAATTCCAAACGATTCGATAAGTCGACTGTAACTGGTGATATAGCCGGCTATAGCAGTGGCAGTAACACGTTCATCCAAAGCTGAAATGTATGCTGTCTGTGTACCTCCACCGGAAAGGCCATGAACTCCGATTCTCTGAGGATCAACCTCCTTACGGCTCATCAGGTAATCGATTCCCCTGATTCCGTCCCAGAGAAAGTACCTGGCGCTGGATTTCCCCGTGAGGAATACCTGTGCTGATAGATAGGAGTGTTCTTTTGTAGAGACCCCAATTGTCGATTCTTTTGTTTCAGGATTATAATATTGCAGTCGTTCACCCTGACCAACAGGATCAAAGGCAAGGACAACAAATCCCTTTTTAACAAGATTAAGCAGGGGCAACTGGTAATACGGCAACCTGTAAACACCGGTACTATGTCCGCAACAGAACAGAATGGCAGGTGCAGGGGTTATTACATTATCAGGGATAAAGAGAGAAGCAGTAACATAATAATGTGGAATTGATTCATAAATGACGTTTTCGACCCGGTATCCGATTTTCTTAATCGTACTGGTAATCTTTGCATTCAGTGGAGTTTTTTCAGGGAATGAACCAACAATATCCAACAGCGTTTCACGGATCAATTTCTGTCTTTGTCGCCAAACGGACAATGAGCTTAATCCCCCAATTTTAACAGTCCGCTGATTAAGAAGATTATAAGCTTCACCCGCCATATGATGATATAATGAATTGGGGGCATCGCTGTACTGAAGCCAACTATTTCTAATCACATCAAGATCATTCTGAGCATTCATCTTATTGTTTGTCAGTATAATGACTAATGAAGAAATAAAAATGATCCTAAAAAAATCAGAAAGCTTTTTAATTGGTTTGCAATACAAAGATTTCATTATCTATTTATTTAATAACTCTTTCCCCTTGGTTAACATATCAGCAGCAGATTTATTCTCCAGATTTTCCAATTTAAAGGCTGCTAAAATCCCTTCCAATTCTCTGATACCTGCACTATTTCCTTCTTTAACCATCTGCTCCCGAAAAAGACGGATTTTTTCAAAATCCTGAATGCCTTCAATAAGTTTCTCAAAGCGGATTGAAGTCCGGGGACCAGGATAGACCTGGTAACAATCACCTGCAGGCCATGTTTTATACCGGGTGTCCTGTAATGTAGCACTTGTCCAGTTATTAAATGCCCAGCGCAGATATCCTGTATAGCCCTCCGCAGCAGCGTACCAGCCGATCCAGGTGTTTTCTGCAGGAGGTGAAAAAGTAAATCCATTGGGACGTTTTTCTCCACATGCAGTGTAATAGGTGGTTGGCATTCCTTTGGCTTTGCGGGCTTTAAGAACATTCTGTTCAAATTTTTCACGGATTATAATGCAATAATCATATATATCCATAGCAATTTCAGGATGAAAACTCCCGGCTAAAGCTGTTTTCCATTCGGGATCTATTCTCTTCAGCAGGGCAATAACTGCCTTCATACTCTCCATTTCCCGCTCGTCCATAGCAATTGCCGTTTTCCCGAACCACCCCTTTGATTTAAGATGAACAGTAAAATCCCTGATCATGGGTTCCCATAAATCATTGTATTCCTGTGAACCCGGTTTCGCAGTGACTGAGACAGTATCTCCTTTAATCTGATCATAATAGATGAACGAAAGATTCCATGTTACCATCGAATAACAATTTATCCTCTGGTTAATACCGCAACTCATTACGAGCTCAATGTAGCGGTCAAAAATGGTATAATCATACGACCAGCTTCCATCCTTTTTCCTTGTCCATTTAATGAAGGACGGGTCCCGGTAGTAAACATGGTCCGGACCCCACGGCTGTTCAATTATGAAGGCAGTAATACTTTTCTGCCCTGCGTTGGCGAGCATGGTATAATAAGGTCTCATCTGACTGAAATGGTCTTCGCCCCATAATTTAACATTGTGTACTTTCGCAACAGGATCGGGGTTTTGCCAAAGATCCAGGTCAAATTTCCATTGTGACGGAGGTGGCAGTAAGCGGTTTAAAACAGTTAATGAAATTTTCAGATCAAACTTTTTCCCGGCATTAATTGTGATTGTTCCGGAATATTTGCCAGTGGGAACATCGCCAGGAACCCGTATGCTTAACCATAGAGGCTGTACGGTATTAGCCAGAACTTCAATTCTGTCTGTTAAATCTATTGGGTCTTCAACAAGTGAAGAAGCATAATCTGTGGGCTTTCGGTTACCACAGCCGTCTCCAAATTCATCCGTCATGACGTATCTTACAAAGGCGGCCTTAATGTTTTCACTTTTTATGCGGTTACCCTTTTCATTAACCAGATCTCCCAATGTGACGCTGAGCTCTGGTATACTTATTTTTGTCCATACCAGAATCTGGGTATGTACTTTTTCACCTTTCCATGCTTTTATTTTCCATTCTTTCGAAGCGGTAACAGGTACCTGTTCTTTTGGGTACCTGATATTATCGCTTGCAAAACTAACATGAATGTCACCTTTAACCTTTGACCATTCTTCAACCGGTGTCTTTGCCGGATTTGGCAATTCATGGTAAACGTTCTTTCCGGATTTGCTGTAGCTCATATCCTGGGCAAAAAGTAAATTGCCTGTCAGACAAATGACCAATAGGAATAGGATTCTCATCATGTATTGTATTTATGTAATTTTATATTTTCATGTTATTGATTTTTATATTCCAATACCTGTCCATCTTCGACTAGTTTTGTCTTTATCTCATCGTATGTCAGGCTATTTATCTCTTTATTACTTTGTATTGCCAGCGAAGCGACGGTTCCGGCGCTCTGCCCCAGAATCATAAATACCGGTTCCATTCTTATTGATCCATAGGCGATGTGGGAACTGGAAAGCGCAACAGGAACAAGCAAATTCCTGCATTCCTCTTTTTTAGGAATAATAGAACCTAAATCAATTTGATAGATTGGAACAGGAGCTTCAATATCCCCTTCATTTTCAACAAATCCATCCGGTTTAATATAACGTTGGGTATTATGGGAGTCCATGTTATATGATCCCATGCCAATAGGGTGATGCACCTCATTTTTCCCTTTAACCTCATTTTCAGTCAATACAGATTGTCCTACCATTCTCCGCGCTTCACGCACATAAATCTGATGCGGCCAATTCCCGTTATCCCTGAACTCATCTTTAGAGAGTCCCCATTGCTGCATTTCGTTTCTAACCTCTGCCGGAACCCGCGTGTCATTTGCAAGAAAGTATAATAATCCTTTCTGATAGGCTTCGTGTTCTTTTATGATCTCCTTTCGTCTTTCGTAGGAGGCATCAGGATAATCATAATTCATTCCAATATAGTCATAACTGAAAGGTCCGTAGTTATTTACATCTGTTTTAAGATTTGGAACAGGGTCAAATTTCTTCAAAGTCCCGCGCCAGCCGGCATTGAATATGCGGATCATCAGCTCAAATCGTGAAGAATCGTATCCGGATGGTCTGGCAAAAGGGATTCTGTTTTCCCCGACTTTTGTTAAGCACGTTCTGAAACAATAGGCCTGAATTTTCTTGTCCCCGGATCCTCTTATTCCGGGATCTTCAGTAGAGATCAGGGGCAGAACACCGCTTTTAGGATCACCCGGAATAACGAACGGACTAATATTTAATCCCCGAAAAGAATGACTATTGGGGAAACTTTCTGCCTGCACGCCGTTCCATTCTTCACCATAAACACTATTCGCTTCTCGGCCAACACGATAACTAACACCTGCTGCAGCCATAAGATCACCCTCATAGGTTGCATCAATAAATATTTTTCCTTTATAGATATTTCCTGCCAATGTTTTAATCGATTGTATTTTGCCGTCTTTTAGCAAGACTCCATGAGCTCTGTCGAGAGATTCCTCCCGATAAACCCTGATCTTATAATCTTTGACGAAATCTTCAAAAACCTGCTCTGCTACATGTGGTTCAAATATCCACATGGTCCGGTTTACCCCATCTATCGCCGGAGAACCTTGTCCGACTCCGCCATAATCTTCTTTCTTCTGCCACTGCCAGGCCTCCGTTTTTTGATAAGAATTGTAGATGCGGTGGTAAAATTCACGGGAGAGACCGCCAATTACGGCCTTATTCCCTGTGTCTGTAAATCCTAATCCGGAGGACGACAGACCTCCAAGGTGCTTGTCAGGAGAGACAATAACAACCGTCTTACCCATTTTTGCAATCTGAACTGCAGCGGTAACCGCAGCTGAGGTTCCACCATATACGATAACATCAGCTTGTTTTTCAGCCGTACTCTGCAATCCTAAAAGCGATAGAACCATTAAAAACAGGAAAATAGTATTATATTTTGCTTTAAACATAATAATCAAATAATTATGTAATTAAATAAGAGCCCGTTTAAGTTTTTCCCGCAGGGAAAATATGTCGGTAGAAATTGGTATAAACAGGTATTGTATTGTGGCTGTATTAAAAGTCTTTTTACCGCGGAGAAACGCAAAGAAGGCGCAAAGTTTCGCAGAGATATTCTGCTGTATTTTAATGTTTTGCGATCCTCAGTGGTTTTTCTTAGCGGCTCTCTGCGATTAAATTTTTTACTTTTGATACAGCCTCAAAAGATAGGTGTATTTTTGTTCATTCTACCGACCTCCTGTTCCTAAAGGAACCCAAAATCTAAATTTGAACAGTTTCTAAAATAATTGGGTTTTTTTGGGTGGGGTTAATTAAAGGCAAGCCTGGCCCGTATATTCAGGGAATTTATTTTTGAAAAAAATGATGCAGATTCCCGGGAACCTGTCCGGGAACCTGCATCAAAAGTACTAGTATCCCGGATTTTGTTTCAATTTGGGATTATTATTAATTTCTGCTAAAGGAATCGGGTAAATGTTTCTTGTAATATTTTTATTGGCCGTATTTGACATAAATGATTTAGTATGAAATATCCCAAAACGGATCATGTCCTGGCGTCTTCGTCCCTCAAGGGCGAATTCCCATCCAAGTTCATCTAAAAACCCTCCATACTGAATATCCGCTCCACCTTCGTGTGTGGTAGTGTATCGATTTTTCAATCCATAATCATAAACACTGCCACCGAGTAACTTAGCGCCTGTAACTGCCCTAAGTTCGGGGTTATTTGGGAAACTGCGTGCTCTTACCTGTGATACAATGGTCGCTGCCTCAGCAGCTTTCCCGGTACGCAGCAAACACTCGGCTTTCATCATTAATACATCCGTATAAGTAAAGAAAGGATAACAATTGCTATATCTTCCAACTATCATTCCCATTTGTACTTCACACTTATTAGGCCTGTACCCATGAATTACCTCAGAATAATCAATTCCGGGACTTTCATTAATAATATTAAAAGGTTGTCCTATCAGCTTTCCGCTTTTGCACACCAATGGTTCACCTGTATAGGAGTATTGTTGTCCATACAACCATCCCTTGGTTAACCTTAAATCATTGGCATTGAAAGTACTAATGTATTGAGGTATTGCAGTGGTGGCACCCGACGGATTCCATGGCAGGTTAAAAGTAGCTGCCGTTTCTCTTGATAAATTTACTGAAAAATAAGAACTTACAGTATATTGCGCATCATAAGGGATAGCCCAGATCATTTCAGGTGAAGTTTTGTTTGTGTAACCAAAGATATTTCTTTGAACCGCTTCCAAACTAAACTTGCCTGAATTTATAATAGCGTCGCACGCTGCAATACATTTGTCCCACTGAGGAGTACCGGAATATACCTGTGCATTCAGATAAATTTTTGCCAGAAGCGCATTCGCGGCCCATTTACTGTTAAACCGGCCAAAGGTTGCTGCAGAGCGATCCTCGCTTAATTTGGGGATCGCAGTTGTTATTTCATCGATAAGAAATTTATATACGTCGGCCCTTGAACTTTGATCAGGCATGAAACCCTTCTCGACGTCAAATTTTGTCACGATTGGTATATTTCCGAACTGATCGCATAATACATAATAGTAGCATGCTCTCAGAACCTTTAATTCGGCAATCATGGCTTCATCTTTCGGAAGCTGTCCGGATTCGATCTGATACATGAGCCGGTTACAATTAGAAACCCCCGTATAGGGTTGTTTCCATGCGAAGACAATATAATAATTCTCTGGTCCCCAGGTATGTTCGTGCATCTCACGGTGTACTCCGTCATCAACCCATCCATAAGGTTTTGCTGTAATAGCAAGTTCATCAGAAGTTACTTCATTGGAAATCCACCAACCGCTCCACTCGGGATCCCATATTACACCTCGCCAGCTCGAGTAGGCAGGTGCCAGTAAAGCGCCGACATCAGCAGGAGACGGATTAAATTCAGAAGCAATAATAAGAGAATAGTTCGTGTCTATGAGCTTTGTACAAGAACTCAAATATAGCCCTGAACAAATGATATTCAGCGCAATTAAATTTAATATTATTCGTTTCATACTTTTCATATTATTTAATTGTAATATTCAATCCAATTGTATACATCCTTGTTGAAGGGTATTTATTAATGTTATCGGCGCCAGGAGAAAGACCAAGCTGATTTACTTCGGGATTTGTGCCCTTATAACCGGTAATTACCCATGTATTTGAACTGGAAACATATAAGTGTGCAGTTTGTACATGGGCTGATTTGGAAATATTAAAATTATATCCAAGCGTAATATTATCAATCTTCCAGTAATCTCCATTTTCAACATAGTAACTGTTAAAGGTAGGTTGTACATTCTTATTCAAAACTGCTGTTCCGAAAGCCTTGTCATAAGTAGACAACAGTTGGCTATAAGTAGTAAATCCTGGAAGTTCCATGATCATTCTGTCTTCATTAATAATCTGAAAACCAAAAGCGCCTCTCATGGTAATATTTAAATCAAAATTACCATAACGAAAGCTATTGTTCCAACTCAGGTATGATTTAGGCAACCCATTACCGATCACCTTTTTATCTATATCAGTTGCGGTCGAAGCTGGCTTTCCGTCCTTGTCTTCATAAATCCAATTTCCCTCAGGTGTTACACCAGTAACCTTAAATCCCCAGAAATTACCGATTGGTTGGCCAACCTCCACACGGTGAGTATAGGTGCCAATAGGATTCGGAGTAACGCCGGTATTAATCCAGGGATTAGTAATTGTATAAAGATCATTTGCAAGTGAAACCAGTTTATTGCGGTTGGTAGAATACAAAACACTTGTGTTCCATGTGAATTTTTCTTTTTGTATTGCAATATAATTAAGAGCAACTTCAATTCCCTTGTTTTCCATCACGCCGACATTCGCTTTTGTGGTCGGGTATAAATTTGGAGGAGAAGGTACCGCATAATCATACAACAATCCATCTGTCTTACGTTGATACAAATCGATAGTTCCACCTAGCGTTCCTTTTAAAAGAGAAAAATCCAACCCTATATTGGTTTCCTTTTTTATTTCCCATTTTAAAGAAGGGTTTGGATTACTTACCGGGGCTAAACCGGGTGTCCAGACACCATTGACGAGAAATCTGGCACCATAACCTAAACGGGAGACTGCCAGAAATAATGCATCAGGAGCTGTACCGGTTACGCCATATCCGGCTCTAAGTTTTAAATTACTTACAAAATTTATACTTTTCATGAAATTCTCTTCACTGATTCTCCAACCCACAGAAACAGAAGGGAAAGTGCCCCATGGTTGGTCTGTCCCAACAAATTTTGAAGAACCTTCGTATCGAAGGTTTGCCATTAATAAGTATTTCTCCTTATAATTGTAGGTAACCCTTCCAAAGATACCAATCAGGTTTGAAGCATATTTGGAACTCGACATGGTTGCTAATCCTTTTGATAAAGCATCACCATTCTGTATTGCATCAGGATAGGAATAAGTACCTGCAGGGAAATTGTAGTTCATCATGCCACCATTTTTGCTAACATTATCCTGGTAACTATATCCGGCTAATGCAGAGAATGAATGTGAATTTATAACCTTGGAATATAAAGCAGTTAATTCCAATAGGTTATCTATGGCTTGTCCGAAATTATTATAGGCTTCACCATTTAATCCATTCTGGGTTGATACATAATGTTGTTTGGTCCTGCCAAGGCTGTTGATGTTACTCATTTGTTCATTGGAGGCCAACAGTTTTAAACTTAAGTCGTTAATTGGCGTCCAGGTAACGCTTCCGCTAGTTCTTGCTGTGCGGGTTATATTATCACCGTATTGTTCTCTTAACCAGGCGACAGGGTTATAATTAAGGGCAATCTGGCCGTTTTCAAACCATGTCCCGTCCGGATTTTTCAAAGGCGCAGTCGGATTGTACCTCCTGCCACCCCGGAACATCGAATTTTCAAACGGAACCCCGGCATTTTTATAAGAACTGATATAATTAACGTTAATTTTTAGTTTATCATTAAACATACTATGGTTCACATCAAACCTGCCGTTGAACGTTTTGGATTCTGAAGTGATGAATTCTCCCACCTGGTCGCGATAATTCAATGAGGCCAAATAATTTGTTTTAACACTTCCTCCACGTAACGTTAAATTGTGATTGTGGCTTAACGGAGTCTTATTGGTCATTTCCTTCATCCAGTCTGTGCTTGCACCGTAATCCTGAAAACCTACTGTACCCGCAGCAATCTTGTCCCGGTATTCCTGAGCAGTCAACATTTTTGGAAGGCGAACCAATGATTGAGTACTCATATAGCTGTTATAAGTAATTGTGGGATTTATTATACCACTGGCTCTTTTAGTTGCAATCAGAATTACGCCGTTAGTACCCCTTGTCCCGTAAATTGCGGCAGCAGATCCGTCTTTTAAAACATCAATACTTTCAATATCCTCGGGAGCTACTGTATTCAGATAACCGGGGATGCCATCCACCAGGATCAGAGGCTGGGTACTGGTTGATAAAGTAGCAGTTCCCCTTAATAATATTTGACTATTGGAATTTGGATCGCCACTCGGGGTGCCAATAATTAACCCGGCGACCTTCCCCTGTATCAATTGCGCTGCATCTTTCACAGATCCTTTCAGAAAGTCCTCAGACTTAACGGTGGCCACTGAAGTTGTAACCAGGATCTTTTTCTGTGTTCCATACCCAATCGCAACAACTTCTCCAATACCAATTATTTCTTCTTTCATTACTACATTAATTGTAGTCATATTTCCGACAGTTATTTCCTGTGTTTTCATCCCAACGAACGAAAACTGTAAAATTGCGTTTTCAGAAATTTTAGGGAAAGAATAACTACCGTTGGAATCGGAAATAACGCCAGTTGTACTTCCTTTTAGCAAAACCGTAACTCCGGGAATCGGTGCTCCGGAGGAGTCGGTAACTTTACCGGAAACGGATTTGGATTGTTGACTGGCGCTTTTAGATTCGACATTTTCTGCTGCTTTTGTGTATAAAACAATGTGCCTGTCAAGAATCTTGTAGACAAGACCTGTATCATGCAGTAAATCATAAAGTATAACATCAATCTTTTGATCAGAAACATCAATTGACTTTCTTTCGATGCTCTGAATCTGCTCATCCTGATAAAAAAACCTGAATTCAGATTGTTTTTCAATTCTTTCAAATATCTCAGCTAACGTCCCATTTTCAACTTTCAATGAAATTTTGGAATTCTGAGAGTAAACTGAAGCCGACACATCAAGAACGAAAACAAAAATCAAAAAAATTGATAGCTTCATAACGCGAAATAATTTTTCCCATCCAACGCTCGTCAAATTGTTGGAGAATCGTTTTTTATTCATAATTTTGAAAAGATTAATAATTAATAATTCAATTAATTGAAAGGTGATATTTCGTTGGTAGCGGGTGTCACCTTTTTTTGGTATTTAACCGAGTCTTACTCAGTTTCAATACAATGAATTTGTTTTTTACCTCATAATGAATAGGGATTGTAAGATTAATAAAATCAAGTACTCTGCTTATTTCCAGATTATCTAAGGTTCCGGAATAATGTAGGTGACCGAAAGTTTTTGCATCGTAAATAAATTTTATCCCGTTTTGTCTTTCGAGTCTCTGGATCAACGTATTGAACGGTTCATTTTCAAAATGAAGAATGCCATCTTTCCATGAAATTTCATTTTGTACTTTGCATGCTGATTTTGAAAAAACCTTTTGTTCAGAATTGAAAATGACCATTTCTCCGGGATTAAGCTCAACTTCCTTACCTGTTTTACTCTCAGTCATGCTTATCTTCCCTGACAGCAGTGCCACTTGCGTAATTTTTGAGTCGGAGTAATGCGAAACATTAAATTTAGTTCCCAGCACTTTTACACTGGCATCATCAATATCGACAATAAAAGGGTGGTTGGCTGAGTGTTCAACTTCAAAATAGGCTTCTCCAATGAGCTTAACCTTTCTTACACTTTTACTATTCGACTGATATTTTAACGTAGTCTCTGTATTAAGCCAAACCAAAGTCCCATCCGGAAGCGTAACTTTGCTTTGCTTCCCGGACTCAGTGGAAACTTCAACCCAAAGCTGAGTACCGGCTTCCATTTTTGATGCCACAAAAATTGATAAAAATGCTGTAATAGAAACAACTAAAATAAATATTGCTGCAATGCGTATTATACTTAATAAAATAGTTCTTTGAATCGGTTTGTGTTGGGTTGTATTGATGCGTGTAATAAGCCTTTCGGTGGCATTATTCAATCCATCATTTTTTTTCTCCCCGCCTGGATGAGTCCAGAATGCCTGCAACAAGTCAACAAATGAAGAATTTTCTTTAGAAATGCTTTTCCATCGGTTAAGATCATTTTCCTCTGTTTTCTCGAACGCTTTAAGCAAGAAGTGGGCTATCGCCAGCGAATTATCTTTCATTCTCATAAACATATTTTATATCCCTTTTAACTAAGGACACACATTCATGAAAGTTTCCCTAAAGAAAATCACTATATTCTGTGAAAACTTTCTAAGTATACCGAATTTTGGCGTCATTGTGAACTATACCCGGAAGGCAACACCTTGATAAACCATATACAAAACCCTTACAATTAATTCATAAATACCGTACTTAACATTAGAGGAATGGCAAACTTTTTGCAGTAACAGAAAAACAAAAGAAGTGCCAAAAATACCCGTTGTGCCTGAGACGAGTTGGCCAGGGCAGCTAATTATCTGAATTTGAATTACAAAATATTTTTTTTTTTTGGGAGACAAAAAAAAATCACCACAGATGTTGGCATGTTTATGTTTTTCCATCAAAATAATCGCGTAAATAAGCGGAAATGCGTATGGAAAATTGCTGGAAGGTGAACAACGAAAGAATATCTGAATACTGGTGGATGAATTACCGAATTCTGGCATCATCGTGAATAATACCGGGAACGAAACACCTCGATAAAAAATTGCAGGAACCAAATGATTGACATTGATCGTTCCAAACTTCCAATTAGTTCTGTCCGATGCCTGACGACAGGGCGGCTTATGTGGCAACAAAGCGAACACAAAACCAGCACCAAGTTATTAACATATATTATTTAATATCAAACAATTATATATTTGTGTCATATCCTAAGGAAAACATTTAAATTTTTTTACCATGACAAATAATATGGTAAATATAAATGGTTCTATTACTTTTGGAGTGGGTAATTAACGCACAACAATAGAGCCTCGTCAATAACATCACCTAAATACTTAGATTCGAATACCACAAAGTGGTTAAATTTGAATAACCCCCAGTGTAGCTTGCGGAACTGGGGGAATGGAAATGTAAAACAAGACCAACCCAGAAGTGGGTTGAATATTCATTTAATATATTGATATTGAACTCTTTCAGAGTTCCAATTTCGTTCGTATTCTTTGGGGGCTGTATCAAAAGCTGAAATGAAGAATTTTAAACTTTCAATTTGTAAATGAACCTCCTATTACCGCAACATTGAAGTAATTTAAAACTCTGTGGTACTCTGGTGCGCCACGAGGCGTGCGTAAAAT